>Kenny_p2__coassemble_9531_pt1 | contig 2591 bp, 3 predicted proteins | sample Kenny_p2__metabat2_high_PE_028 | metagenome-assembled genome bin Kenny_p2 | reverse complement strand
TCATGTTGTACGAATGCTGGTTGGAACAGATCACAAGAAGTTGATACCAGTTACTGCACTTACAGGTGCCATCTTTCTTGTTGTTGCAGACGGATTATGTCGTACCATTATTCCTCGCACAGAGCTGCCCATAGGTATTTTGATTTCGTTAATTGGTGCACCTTGCTTTGTTTACCTAATGATTAAGCGTACCTATGGTTTTGGAGGGAACTGATTATGGAGATAATTACTAAGGCCGTAGAAATGTTTTTTGGCAATAAGAAGATACTTAAGGGAATTGATTTTAAACTTAACAACAAGGAGTTTTTAGGTATCATAGGTCCTAATGGTAGTGGTAAAAGTACATTTCTAAAATGTGTATACAGGGTGCTTAAGCCGACTGGCGGCGAAATTTATTTTGATGGAAAATGCTTGGATGAAATGAGCTATCGTGAGTCAGCCTTGCGTTTGGCGGTTGTTGCACAGCACAATTTTTATAGCTTTGATTTTTCTGTTTTGGATGTTGTGCTCATGGGGCGTTCTCCTCATAAAAAGATTTTGGAGCGAGATAATTTGCACGATTATGAAATTGCTAGAAAAGCTTTGAAGATTGTAGGTATGGAGGCATTTGAAAAACGCAATTTTTCCACATTGAGTGGCGGAGAGCAGCAGCGCGTTATATTGGCTAGGGCACTTACTCAGGAAACAGAATGCCTTGTTTTGGATGAGCCTACCAATCATTTGGATATTAAGTACCAGCTACAGATTATGGATATTGTGAAAAGCCTGGAGGTAACGGTGGTAGCCGCCATCCACGATCTTAATATTGCGGCTATGTATTGTGATAGATTGATAGCAGTCAAGGAGGGCCAAATCGTTGCTAATGGTACGCCTAGAGAGGTATTGACGGAACAGTTCATTTATGATATGTATGAGGTACGAACTGAAATTAATTACAATCAGGAAAATGGCAGAATGAATATTATATATTTGCCAGAACATTGGCAATAGGTAAGATTAATATAAAATTTTACAGAAATAATGGATGATTAGCACGAGGAGGAAATAAAATGAAAAGGATTGTTATTTTACGATGCCTGCGTTCTGAGGAAAACTGTACTGGTGCAGCTTGTTTCGAAGCTTTTTATAATAGAAAGGGTCAGTTTGATGTCTATGGAGATGAAGAGGTACAAATTGCTGCATTTATGTCCTGTAATGGTTGTGGACGTTTAAGCTTTATTGATACCGCTGGATTAGAAGAGAAGGTTGAACGTATTTTAAAAATAAAGCCAGACGTACTTCATATTGGTATTTGCTGTAAAACAAGAACAGATAATAATGAATATTGTCCAGATATTATGGATTTAGTAGAAAGGTTCCGCTCTTCAGGTATTGAAGTTGTTTGGGGTACACATAGTGGTGGTGTTCGCCATAAAAAAGATTATAATGAATATTATGCTCCTTGATTAAAAATAATTATAGTTGGAAATAAGGCTCTGTCTATTTTTGACAGAGCCTTTTATATTTGGAAGTAGTAGACAAAATAACATAGCACCGACTATACCATAAAATAGTATGGGAATTTTTTTTGAATTCATAGCTAATACAAGATAATATATTAATAGGACATACACATCTAAAGAAATAAGAAATAAATGATAAATAATATTGTTAAAAATGTGTATATGCATTATAATGAATAGTAATTAAAGCGTAATGGTAAGTATTTAGAAAAGATAATAGATTAACAAATCGTACTTAGTTCAATTAATGGTTTTAATGATGGTTAGCTATAAAAACTGTACGTATGCTAGGTATTTTTGTTTTTGACTGAATGAAAGGATGTGAATTATGTGCGTAAGATTACATTAGTATTGTGCCTACTCCTAATCAGCTTATTTGTTTTCGGCACAGCAGATGCTAATGCTGCACGTAAACCTATGGATAGAGATAAAGCAATCATTAGTCTTCAAAATAGTTTTCAATACGATAGTCAAGAAATTGCTAAGTATCTTGATAGTGGACTAAGCTATATGGAGGTTAAAAATATTTGCCTTCATGCTTATGCTGCCAATAAGCCGATTTCTGAAGTTGCAGGATTGAGAGAAAAATACGGCTGGATAAGAGTAAAATATTTACTTGGACTTACTCCAGAAAAGTTTGCTCAAAGGGAAATGGATTATAAAGCGGAGCGCTTGGAAAGATTGTTTGGATTAGATAAAAAGCTTGTCATGAAATATATGAAAAAGGGTTATGCCGCTCATTCAGTCAAAAGAGCAATGTTTATTGCCACTCACTGCAATAAAAGTGTAGAAGAAATTCTAGCTATGAAAACACGTCAGATTAAATGGCCTGAAATCTGTGTCAAGCTAGGACTGCCTAAAGATGCATGTATGCATGCTGCTGATAAATAAAGTTTGATGTGTTTTAGTGCGACCATGAAAGACTGGGCACTAATGAAAGCATAATATATTTACACGAAAGAGAGTGATCCCTATGGAAAACCACTTAAACAAGGCAGTATTAATGACTGCATTAATCACTGGCACTGTCCTAATGGGCAACAACGCTGTATTTGCAGCACAAGAATTGAATGAGTTTACTCTTGACCC
>Kenny_p2__coassemble_7149_pt1 | contig 3421 bp, 1 predicted proteins | sample Kenny_p2__metabat2_high_PE_028 | metagenome-assembled genome bin Kenny_p2 | reverse complement strand
TTTTGGAAAACTATAATTGGGGTGAAATTTGTGGAGAAGGATACAGTTCTATTAAGTTTATATAAAAAGTTAGTAGAAGTAAAATTGGAATCATTGTTAGCGAAACAGCTAATGCTAACTAAGAGTTATGTAGGTAATTTGTATGGAAATAATCAGTTTAAATTAATGGTTGTTGGCAGAGCTGTAAATGGGTGGAAAAATGATTTACAAAGCTCTTATACAGTTGAACAAATAGTGGAACATGTTTTTAATATTCAATTCAATTTTAATTGCATAGTGGATTACAGCAGAACCTCAGATGGTGAATATAATTTTAGAAGGTCGGCTTTTTGGCAATTAATAAAAAGAGTTTTGGAATTGTATGGAGAATCTGAACCAGACAAATGGTATGATGATGAAAAAAACTGGCAAGAAAAAATAGTTTGGTCAAATTTATATAAGGTTTCTCCAGTTGCTGGTGGAAATCCAGACGAGAAGCTTCAAAAGGAGACTTATGAAATAAGTGCAGAGATATTGGCAAGGGAAGTAGAACTGTATAGACCAACTCATATATTATTCATTACTGGCGAAGATTGGTTTTATTATCCAAAGTGGAAAGGATATTTTAACGATAAGTTAGATTTTAAGGGGACTTTTCTTGACGATAAATTTATTTGTGGCATTGGACGTATAGGTGATGTAAAAGCAATAGTATGTAAAAGGCCTGAACGGATTAATCGTATGGAAATGGCGTTAGCAATAAAAGAGCAATTTGAAAATTCAAGAAAAAGCTAATTGTTAGTAAAAAAGTAAACAAGTTTTAGCTCCAGTTACATTGTTGAATACAGTGTAATTGGAGCTTTTTCTTTTCAAAAGTTAAGCTGATTTTGTGCGTAGCGCAATAATCAAATGTACTCGATATACATTTGATTGACTGGGGGGGGACAAAGTGCTATACTTTCCCTGAAGAATATTTTTGTTTAAAACGAAACAGTCGGTGTTGTGAATATATCAATACAAATGTTTTTGATTATAATGTTTGTAACAGAAATAGGCTTCTTAATGGTTGAGTGCCGTTAAAATAAAAATTGCATACTGTAGGTTTGGTGTTAAAAATGATGAAAGGTTGTGAGTTTTATGAAAAAACATGTACTCAAAAAAAGTATGGTATTAGGCTCCTTGATGGCGTTTGTCATTACTGGCAGTGTGTTGGCAGCTAATGTTGATGTTGCTAATGGTGTAACTAAGAATGAGCCTGTTATCGCAGTTGGCACAAACGAAAGCTTTAAAAACGCAGGTACAGTAGTTGCTAGTGAGAGCATTACTGTAGAGGGTGGCCATTTTGAAAATACTGGTATAATTAAAACAGGTATTTTGGATGTCTATAGTAATATGAATGATAACGCAACTATTGCTGGAACAATAGATGTAGACAAGTTTATATATCGTGGTGCTGAAGATAATCTATATTCTAGAGGCCTAGAAGCAGATATAGATGCTGATGAACTCTATATTATTGGTTCAACAAAGGAAACAGGTTTACTTGTAAAAGATAATAATGTGTTAGACAATGTAAAAAATATTATTATTGAAAGTAAGGGCGGTAAAACCGGTTTAAGCTTTACTGGTAATGATTTAAATATCACATCTAACATTACTTTAAAAGGAGCAGGTGATGCTAGATTAGAGGTAACTGACGATTCTAATGTATCTTTTGGTAAAGTAACCAGTGAATCCAGTAAGGGTAAAATTCAAGCAAATGGTAACAGTAAGGTTTCTGTTGCTGAATTAAATGTTGAGTCTGGAGAGTTGACTTTACAAACTAATGGTAAAGAAGATTCTGTTGGTAAGTTTGTCCTTGGAAACATTAATTTAGCTGAAAATGGCAAGCTATATGCGTGTACCGATAATGAATGGGCTAAACCAAAAATGGAAATTAGTGGAGATATTAATATCAATTTAGCTAAAAATGCTGTGGTTGATTTTGGCGCAAATAATATATTAAAACCAGATTGGGATGGTACTAAAATTAATGTAAATGCTGATTCTTTAACTGTACACGTAGCTGATACATCTAGTGATTCTAAAGTATACATTTCCAATAACAGTGACATTGTAAAAAATAATTCTGAGAAGATAGTGATTATTGCTGATGGTGCAAATAACACTGGTAATGCAGCCGAAGATTTAAAGTCCGCTGGAAATGTTTTACAGTTCACAGACGATTCTAATGGTTCTGACGCAATACCTACTACTTCCGCTGGCGTAGGTGCTACCGTTGAACAGGAGGCAAGCACTATTTTTGATGGTGCAAGTGGTTCTATTGCTGAAAAAGGTAAGATAGAGAATATTCAAATTAAGAGAAACACTAACGTCTATGGCATTTTAGATACTACTACTAATGCACTTATGACTTGGCGTCAAGAAAACAATGATATGAATAAACGTCTTGGCGAGCTTCGTGATAGCAATGGTCAGCATGGTGTTTGGGTTCGTATGGTACGTGGTCAGGCTGATTACAACAGCATTGATAACCAGTATAATACATATCAATTAGGCTATGATGAGAAGTTAAGCACAAATCCTGAATGGACTGTTGGTGCAGCTGTAAGCTATACAGATGGTTCCAGCGATTTTGCTAGTGGCAGTGGCGAAAATACTCACAAGAGCATTGCTTTCTACGGCAGCAAATTAAGTGAAGACGGCAGCTTTGTTGACTTAATTGCTAAATATGGTCGTTTAGAGCATGAATTCAATGTTGCTGAAGATACTTTAAGTGGCGAATATGCAACTAATGGCTATAGCGTAAGTGCTGAATATGGCAAACGTTTTGAGAAAGAAAACGGCTTCTGGATTGAGCCTCAGGTTGAGTTGACTTATGGCAGAGTAACTGAGGCTGATTATGTTAATAAGCAAGGCAATAAAGTTGTACAAGAGGATATGGACAGTCTTGTTGGTCGTCTTGGCTTCCGTTTGGGCAGAGATATCAAGCAAGGAAATGTATATGTACGTGCTTCCTATTTGTATGATTTTGATGGTGAGACAGCTGTAAGCTTTACTGATTCTGAAGGACATGAGAGAGTGATGGAAGCTGATCTTGGCGGTGGCTGGTTCGAGGTAGGCGTAGGCACTAACTACAACCTGAGCGATGCAACCTATTTGTACTTTGACGTAGAAAAAACCTACGGCGGTGACGTTGCTACTCCGTGGCAATGGAATGCAGGCGTTCGTTATAGCTTCTAATTTCACTCAATAACGTGCAAGATAATGTACTATCGTTTTTTGGGTAATTGGTAGAATATCTTGTATCTTTGATATTAATTATTAAAATTAAAATAGCTCAACCTTTCAAGGGCGTCATGGCTTCGGCTGTGACGCTCTTGTTTTTATTAGTATGAGGTTTATTGCGTAAATGATAAAAGCAGTATTAGATGGCTAAAGC
>Kenny_p2__coassemble_7011_pt1 | contig 3490 bp, 5 predicted proteins | sample Kenny_p2__metabat2_high_PE_028 | metagenome-assembled genome bin Kenny_p2 | reverse complement strand
CTCTAAAGTATTAGTATGGATACTGCTTATTGAACAAGTCTCATATAATTCCACAAATTTTTAAAACAAAAGAGCCTCTAGATCTAAACCTAGAAGCTCTTATAAATATCGTATTAAATTATCTCGCTCTTACAGCTCGTGATGTCTTTCCTTGTTCTTACGAACATAGTCCAGAATGATGCCTGCTGTTTCTTCGATAGCACGGTTGGAAACGTTAATGATTTGGCAGTGGATGCGACGCATGATGCCCTTAGCGTAGTTCAGCTCGTCGTTAATGCGCTTCATATCTGCATAGGTTGCAGTATCGGACAGACCCATGGTTTTTAAACGCTCGCAACGAATTTCGTTCAGCTTGAAGGGGTCAATCAAAAGGCCAATAACCTTGTAAGGCGGCACCTTGAAAAGCTCTTCAGGAGGATTCAGCTCCGGTACCAAGGGTACGTTAGCAACCTTAACCTGCTTATGAGCAAGATACATGCTCAAAGGAGTTTTGGAGGTACGGGATACGCCAATGATGACGATGTCCGCCTTCAAAAGGCCCAAAGGATTTTTGCCGTCGTCATATTTAACAGCAAATTCTACTGCTTCCACACGCTTAAAGTATTCGTGGTCAAGAGAATGGATAAGGCCAGCCTGATTGCGGGGCAGCATACCGGTGCTCTTTTCAATGGACTTCATCATAGGACCTAAAACGTCAACCACTTCAACGTCCTTAGCCAAAGCACGGTCAGCCATATGCTCTCTCAAATCAGGAGAAACGATGGTATAGCAGATAACTGCATTATTAGCAGCTGCTTCATCAATAACCTTATCAATTTGTTCTTTATCCTTTACGTAAGGAACACGAATAACATCAAATTTTTCCTGTACAAATTGGCTAGTAGTAGCCTTTACAACAGATTCCGCTGTTTCACCGATGGAGTCGGACACAGCATAAATAATAGGATTAACTTTAGCTGCTATGATAATTACCTCCCTTACCCTCTGCCAAATCTACAAGCAGACGAGTAAAATTTGTTTTGGTGATGCGGCCAACTACCTCGTAGCTGCGTTTTCCGTCATCAATGGTTTTGACCACCGGCAGGCAGTCAATTTCATTATCAATTAATCTGCGTGCAGCAGCTGCAGCAGCCTCTTCTGGGTCTGCCACAATAATCTTGGACAAAGGAGTCATAACCATTACAACAGGGATATCACGCAAATCACTATTGTTAATGGCAGCCTTCAGCAGGTCCTTGCGAGAAACAACGCCTGTCAACAGACCAGCATCGTCCAAAACGAATACAGTTCCCACATCCTCTAGGAACATTGTTACTACCGCCTCGTAGGCACTCTTATCATGACCTATGGCTACAGGCACCGACTGCAAATCCTGCACACGGATGGCTGAGATTTCTTCCATAAGCATACCCAGGGTATTTTTCCCTGTATAAAAATAACCAACCTTGGGGCGTGCGTCAAGAATACCACCCATAACAAGTATAGCCAAATCGCTTCTAAGCGCAGCTCTTGTTACGTTTAAACGTGCAGCAATATGTTCGCCGGTAATAGGACCATCAAGGCGTACAATCTCGGCTATTTGTTTCTGCCTGTTACTTAAAGATATGATCTTCACACCCTTTCTAAATAATTTTATAAATATAGTATACACTATTCAATGACTTTTTTCTAGATTAGGTCATAAATATTTTGTATTTTTTTGGAATAAGAGCATATATATTTTTCAAGCTTATCCTATATATCAACACGCTTACAGCTTAGCCTATACATATATAGGAAGAATTCAATACACTTTCATAGCGTTTCCACACAACTCTTCTATTATATATGCTATAATGTAGTTCGATGCTAGTATTAGCAAAATTTATAAACAACTTATGAAACGGAGAGTACAATATGTCTGATCAAAGCTTTTCTAAAAAAATTGACTGCCTATCCATTGAAGAAATTGGCAGCAACGCATCTAAATATGATTTTCTTATTGGTGAAGGTGAATTTGTAGAACTGGAATATAAAGCATTCCGTGATATTGCTGTGTTCACCAACAAAAAGCTTATTCTTATGGATGTGCAAGGCATTACCGGCTCTAAAAAAGAATGGCTCATCCTGCCCTACTCCAAATGCACAGCATTTTCTGTAGAAAGCGCAGGCACCTTTGACCTTGACGCCGAAATCAAAATCTGGGCCTCTGGCATTGGCTTAGTAGAGCTAGAGCTGGTAAAGGGCAACGATGTCCGTCAGGTTGCAGCCATGCTGGTTAATTATATCGGATAGAAAAAATACCAATGCAGATAATTATAAACTTTCTGCATTGGTAAACTTAGATACAAAGGGAAATGATAGCTGAATTTATGATGTAAAAAGGAGGTAAAGTGAGTGAACGATATTGTTACTTTTAAAGACGAACAATTGGAATTAGAAGTTAATATTTCTCCAGAAGAAGATACTGTTTGGTTATCTTTAGACCAACTCTCAGACCTATTTGATAAAAATAAATCAACCATATCTAGACACATAAAAAATATCTTTTCTGAAGGAGAACTAGATTCACAAGTGGTAGTTGCAAAATTTGCAACCACCACTCAACATGGCGCAATAGCTGGTAAAACGCAATCTCATATAACTTCATTCTATAATCTTGATGTCATTATTTCTGTTGGCTATCGTGTAAAAATCGCCTCGTGGCGTTCTTTTTCGCAAATGGGCAACCAATGTATTAAGGCAATATTTCCCTATAAAAATAAAAAGAACCGCTCTACAAGCGGTTTCCAGAGTTTTTAATATGGTCGGGGCGGTGAGATTCGAACTCACGGCCTCTTGTACCCGAATTTCACAAAGTACATTTTCGCCCAATTTAACTTCATTTATAAAAGTGCCCAAACCATCGATAAAACCTAGGTTTATAGACGTTTCTTTAATTATATGACTTTATCCGATATTGGTTAAAAATATAGATTTCGTAGACAATCCGTAGACACTTTTTATCTTATTTTTTTTTGAATAAAAATAAGACCCTTCCGTTATGGAAGGGCCTAAATATAGTTTTATGCGTTGTTTTCAGACTTGTATGCATTAATGTCGAGACATTCAGCGCCAGTACGATACTGTTTCAACGCCCAGCGTACAAAGCCATATTCATCATCGTTCATACGCATAGAACGCATTTTATTGGGGTTGTTTTCGATTTTACGGCGACCAGAGCCAGCACGAGCACCACCCCAGGTATTCTTTGTTTCTTCAGTCATTTTTCTCCCTCCAAAAGTAAAGTCCAGCACACACGCATACCGCAATGCCAGTAACAATTACAGCATAATCCAAAATACTTAGATTATTAAAATCCATACTACTAATAGTATGTGCTGATGATAATGTAGCTATGATTAGTAACCATTTAATGTGTTGCATTTTTTTTCAGATGTGATAAAATACTGTTAGAGTTGGGCGGGAAAACCCGCCCAAGTGGTCACTGTTTATCTTTGTTCTTGAGGAA
>Kenny_p2__coassemble_2812_pt1 | contig 8131 bp, 7 predicted proteins | sample Kenny_p2__metabat2_high_PE_028 | metagenome-assembled genome bin Kenny_p2 | reverse complement strand
ATAGAATAATAAAAGTGCTATAATTATGTTGATTCATATTGATTAAAGTTATGTGATGTATGATAAAAAACGTATTTACGTTTTATCATAGTAAAGCTATAGAGAATAGTTTACATGTTAATATCGGCTTTTAGGGATATATTCATTTTAATATAGATTACGATTTAACAGAAATATCCTAAAATGTAATTTGAAGTTAAGTTATTATTACGATAAGTCTATTAGTAATATAGCATTTAACTAACCTACAGAAAGAAATTTTAAAAACGGAATTTTGTCTTGTGGGGGGGGACTAAAGTGCTATAATTTATTTAAGTTAAACTTATTCTGTAATTAATAGTTAGCTTTATTTGTGTTGGTAAAGCTATAATTTGTATAAGTAAATATAAATAGCTTATAATTCGCAGAAGGGTTAGGTTTTATGTACGATATACATTCTCATATTATATATGGTATTGATGATGGCTCACCAGATATTGATTCATCAAGAAGAATGCTACAGTTAGCCGCAGGGTCAGGCACACGTCATATTGTAGCAACTCCTCATGTAATAGAGTTAAATAATCATCCATCCTGGGATGTTATTTTACAGGGAGTAAATATTTTGCAAAAAATTGTAGCAGAAGAAAATTTAAAGTTGGATATTTATCCTGGCTGTGAGCTAGAAATGAATTGGGATATGCTACAGTTATTTGGTAAAGATAAAAGAGATTTTTGTATTAACAACAGCCGTTATCTTTTAGTGGAGCTGCCTGCCATGAGTATTCCGCCCTATGCGGAGGATTTTTGGTATGAATTACAATTAAAGGGTATTACTCCTATTTTGGCCCATGCAGAGCGCTACAAGCTTTTAATGGAAAAACCGCAGCGTTTGCTAAAATGGATGCAAGCAGGAGTTTTAGTACAAATTAATGGTACTAGTCTTTTAGGTAAATTTGGTAAAAGTGCTCAAACCAGTGCAGAACAGCTGCTTAAAAATAATTGTGTCCATTTTATTGGTAGCGATGCTCATAGAATTGACGTACGTAATACAGATTTATCTGCTTCACGAGATAGGCTTATAGAAATAGTTGGTAATGCTAAAGCTAAAGAAATTTGTGAGGATAATCCACAAAAAATGTTGGCAGATGAAATTTTGTCATTTAGTGTCCCTAAGCAATTTAGTACAAGCGAAAAAAAGCAAGGCTTTTGGAGCAGGCTTTTTGGATAAAATGGTGTTAATAAGGAGAGAGAAATGAGAAAGTTTATTTTAGCAGCAGCCTTGGCAGGAAGCATGGTTTTTAGCAATGCGGTTTATGCTGATGCTGCGAAGGCAATGCCTGTAGCGGTTGATAATAATTACTACATGTGTGCTGGTGATCAGCTGCAGCTGACTGTTTATGGTCATGACGATTTAAGCTCTAAACCAGGTCAAAATCTTACCCCATATATTGTTAGACCTGATGGCTTTTTTACTGTGCCTTTAATTGGTGATGTTGATGTAAAAGGTAAAACTGTAAAACAGGTTGTAGAAGAGCTTACTACTAGATTAAGCGAATATATTGTTAATCCTATGGTAACCATTAACATTGTTAAGCTTGGTACCACTAGAGTATATGTCCTTGGCGAAATTAATAAGCAGGGCATGTATGATTTGGAAAAAAGCCATAATTTGTTGGATGCTATTGCTGCAGCAGGTGGCTTTACTGAGATGTCTGCTAAAAAGAAGGTCTTTGTTATCCGTAGAGGTGAGCAGGAGGCATTTTTAAAGGTTAATTTAAATGACCTTTTCAAAAAGGGTGATCGTTCTCAAAATGTTGTCCTAAATGAGGGCGATTGTGTTTACCTGACCAGCAATGGCAAGATTACCTTTGCTAGAGATATTATGCCGTTCTTAAGTGGTATTTACATGGCTAGTGAAGTTAAGCAAAATGAGAATGAGTAAGGAGAAATAAAGTGGAAGAACAGGAAATTACTATAGATTTACGTGACTTGTGGAACGTATTGAAAAAAAATACTGCAACCATCCGTAAAGTTACAATAGGCTGTGTTGCTGCCGCAGTTGTATACCTAATTGTTGTTCCCCCTACATACGAATCAACTGCACTGCTGCGTGTTAAACAACCTAAAGGATTAGGCAGTTCTATTTTGGAAGCTTTGCCAACTGGTAACCCCATGGCTTCTAAGCAGCTGATGAGCACCTATGCAGAAATCCTCAAAAGTCGTAGTGTTGTAGTGCCTGTAATAGAGGCTACAGGAGAGGGCAAGGATGGTAAATATCCTGAATATGAGGCGTATTTAAAAAGTAGAATCGAAACAGCACCCTTTAAAGATACCGAGATTATGAAGGTGACCTTTAAGGCTAATACTGCTGAAGATGCACAAAAAGGCAATAAGCTATTAGTAGAAGGTTTTTTAAATCGTTTAACAGAGTTGGAACGAGGTGAACAAAAAACAACTCGTCAATTTATAGAAGAGCGTGTTAATACTTCTAAAGAAGAACTGCAAGCTGCTGAAAGCGTGTTAACAGAATTTAAAAAAGAACATAAGCTTTTGGCTCCGGAAAGCCAAGTTCAGTTGGCTGCTGAAAAGTTGACCTTAGCAGATAAGCTGCGTGCAGAAAATCAAGTAGCTTTGGAAGCTGCACGTGCACGTAATAATGCAGTAAAAGCTCAGCTGCAAAACAACACTGCCAGCATTGCAGATAATGCTACCATTAGTGGAATGCAAGCCAAATTAGCAGAATTAGAAGCTGAACGAGTAAGCTATCTTGATAAATATACTGATAAGCATCCTAGAGTGATTGAAGTTAATAAAGAGATTGCTAATATGCGCAAGACAATGGATGCAGAGTTCAAACGTGTAGCAGAGATGATGGTTCCGTCCAGTAACCCTGTACATCAAGGATTATTGGCAGATATGTTTAAGAGCGAGGCTGAAATCAGTGTTGCTCAAAGCAATTTGCAGGCTGTTAAGGCTTTAGAAAACAAATATAATAATGATGTAGCAACATTATCCGAGGTTGAGCAAGAATATTTAACTTTACTTCGTGACGTTACTGTTTCTCAAGAAATTTATGTAATGCTTGCTAAACGTTTAGAAGAAGCAAAGGTTGCTGAAGTAGCAGTATCTACAGAGGTACAGGTTGTGGATGAGCCTACATTGCCGGAACAAAGAGTTGCTCCTAAAAGAGGCATGACATTAGTATTGGCGTTCTTACTTGGTATTTTAGGTTCTAGTGGCTTTGTAATTGCAAGAGAGCTTATGAACCGCACTGTTAAGACCAGTGAGGATATAGAAAACTATCTTGGTTTGCCTGTATTAGGTCAAATTCCTAGTAGTGAATCCCTTAAAGAGGCCGAAGAGGTTGCAAACCTTAGCATCTGGCAGAAAATTTGGAGGGCAGTATGGAAACAATAAATTTAATAGCTAATAAAGATCCAAAATCTCCTGTATCTGAAGCATATAGAACTATTAGAACAAATATTAAGTTTGCTAATGTAAGTGGCAAGGAACTTAAAACAATTATGCTAACTAGTTCTGAACTAAATGAAGGCAAGAGTACAACTATTTCTAACTTGGGCGCTGTAATGGCTCAGTCTGGTAGCAGGGTTCTTGTTATTGATTGCGATATGCGTAATCCGACTCAGCATAAAATTTTTCAGGTGTCTAATCATGGCTTGAGCGACTGTATTAGCGCTAGGGATAACGTAATGAGTTATGTACAGCAGACAGAGGTTGCTAATCTCTATGTTCTTACTGCTGGTCCTATAGCACCAAATCCGTCCGAGATTTTGGGTAGTCAGGCAATGATTGATATTTTAAAAGCTGTTGAAGAAAGCTTTGATTATGTGCTAGTTGATACACCACCGGTATTGCCTGTAACAGATGCTGCGGTAGTAGGTGGTATTGTTGACGGCGTAATTCTTGTAATTGCTTCTGGTTCTACTAGTCCTGCTAATGCTAAAGAAGCCAAGGCTAGGTTAGAAAAGGGCGGTGCGCGTATTTTGGGTGCAGTCCTGAACAAAGTGGACGTAGCACATAGTCATAGCTATGGCTATTACTATTACTACGGTCATGAGGAAAAGAACGAAAAGTAAATTATTATTTTGTACAAAAAGTAATAAATAAGGTTTGATTGTGGGGCGTATAAAGTGGGTCTTTTATTTCCGTTATTTTTAGTTGCGATAGATATTATCAGCGTAATAATATCATTAGTATTATCAGTGGTCTTAAGATTTGAAGGACTTCCAGAAGCATATTTAAGTGCTATAGTTGCTCAGATGCCAATAGCAATATTTTTGGTTTTAGCTTGTGCTGTAGTTTTTAAGCTGTACAGCAGAATTTGGAAATATGCTGGTTCTAGTGAGCTGTTAGCGGTTTCTGCTTCAACTGTTGTTGCGGACGTTTTATGGTATGCCTATGGTAGGATTATTGGTAATGTGCTTCCTTTAAGCATATATGCTATTACTGGTATACTACTCTTATTGTTTATTGGTGGTAGTCGCTTGGCGATTCGTGTTTATAACTATATTTTTTCTAAACCATCAGTAAGGGCACAATTTGGAGCTGATAAGAAGGTTTGTCGTGTGTTGATTGTGGGTGCAGGTGATGCAGGTGCTGTAATTGCTCGCGAAATTCAGCGTTATCACAATGATGGTCGTGAGGTTGTGGGTTTTATTGATGATGATAAAGATAAAATCAATAAGCAGATGTTTGGCGTAAAGGTGCTAGGTGACCGTTTTTCCATGAAGGAAAATGTGGTTCGCTATGACGTAGATGAAATTATTATTGCTATGCCATCTGTTAAGGGCGATGACATCCGTCAAATTATTGAAATTGCTCAACGTACAAAATGCAAGGTAAAGATTTTGCCCGGTGTATATGAAATCATCAATGGCAATGCCAGTGTAAGTAAGCTGCGTGAGGTACAGATTGAGGACCTGTTAGGTCGTAAGCCTGTAAAGCTTGATAACACTGCTGTTAGTGCTTATATTAAGGACAAAATTGTGCTTGTAACAGGTGCCGGTGGCTCCATTGGTAGCGAAATTTGTCGTCAGGTGGCTAAAATGCAGCCGGCCAAAATGTTGCTTTTAGGCAAGGGCGAAAATAGTATTTATGAAATTCATCAGGAGCTTTTGAGCACTTATCCAGAGCTAGAAAAGGTTCCTATTATTGCCGATGTACGTGATAGACAACGTATTAGCGAGATTATGGACCAGTATCAGCCGCAGGTAGTATTCCATGCTGCTGCTCATAAACATGTACCTTTGATGGAGTATCAACCAATTGAATCTGTTAAAAACAACGTGCTTGGTACTAAGACTGTTGCAGAAGAGGCTAGTGCTCATAATGTAGAAACATTCGTTATGATTTCTACTGATAAAGCTGTTAATCCCACCAGTGTTATGGGTTGCACCAAACGTGTAGCAGAGATGTATGTACAAAGCATGAACGCAGTTAGTGATACTCGCTTTGTAGCAGTGCGTTTTGGCAATGTTTTGGGAAGCAGGGGTAGTGTTATTCCTTTATTTAAAAAGCAAATTGCTAAGGGTGGTCCTGTTACTGTCACCCATCCGGATATGAAGCGTTACTTTATGACAATTCCAGAAGCTAGCCAGCTGGTATTGCAGGCAGGTGCTATGGCTAAGGGCGGCGAGGTATTTGTATTGGATATGGGTGAGCCGGTCAAGATTTGCAATTTGGCTAAGGATTTGATAAGCTTGTCTGGTTTAACACCTGGTGTTGATATTGAAATTAAATACACTGGCTTGCGTCCGGGTGAAAAGCTTTTTGAAGAGCTGCTAAGTGCGGAGGATGGTACTGATACTACTGCTCATGAAAAAATCTTTACCGCCCGTATTAAAGAGGTGGACAAGGCGCAGATGGATAAAAATGTGGAATATCTGTTGAGTCGCACTAAGGACGAAGATGTTGTAGAGGCTTTGAAAAAGGTTGTGCCTACATACACACCTAATAGAATGTAAAAATAATTGGAAAGAAGATGGATAACATGGATTTGAAACGTCTTGAGAACAAGGTTTGGCTTTCTTCTCCTACCATGCATGGTGAGGAGCTTAAATATGTAACTGAAGCATATGAAACTAACTGGATGTCTACTGTTGGTGCTAATATTAACGAAGTAGAACGCTTGGCTTGTGAAAAGGTTGGCTGTAAATATGCAGTGGCACTTTCTGCAGGTACTGCAGCTTTGCATTTAGCAATGAAGCTGGCAGGTGTAAAACCCGGTGTTAAGGTATTTTGCAGCGATATGACCTTTGATGCTACTGTTAATCCGGTAGTTTATGAAGGTGGTATTCCTATTTTCATTGATACTGAGCGTGATACCTGGAATATGGACCCTGTGGCTTTGGAAAAAGCATTTGAGCTTTATCCTGAGGTTAAGATTGTTGTAGTAGCTCATTTATATGGCACTCCTGGTAAAATTGATGAAATTAAGGCTGTTTGTGATAAGCACGGTGCTATCATTGTTGAAGACGCTGCAGAGTCCCTTGGGGCAACCTATAAGGGGGTTCAAACAGGTACCTTTGGCAGTTTTAACTGCATCAGCTTTAATGGCAACAAAATTATCACCGGTAGTAGCGGTGGTATGCTGCTTACTGATGATGAGGAAGCAGCTAACAAGGTACGTAAATGGTCCACTCAAAGCCGTGAAAATGCTCCTTGGTATCAACATGAGGAGCTTGGCTACAACTACCGTATGAGCAATGTTATTGCAGGCGTTGTACGTGGTCAGTTCCCTTATCTGGAAGAGCATATTGCTCAGAAAAAAGCAATTTATGAGCGTTACAAAGAAGGATTAAAGGGACTGCCTGTTTCTATGAATCCGTATGATGAACAAAACAGTGAGCCTAATTTCTGGCTGAGCTGCATGATTATTGATGAAGAGGCTATGTGCAAGCAGGTACGTGGTGAACAGGATGTTTTGTACATTAGCGAACCTGGCAAAAGCTGTCCTACAGAAATTCTTGAAAAGCTGGCAGAATATAATGCAGAAGGCAGACCTATTTGGAAGCCTATGCATATGCAGCCTATTTACAGAATGAATCCTTTTATCACTAGAAATGGTAGTGGTCGTGCTAGAACCAATGCTTATATTGCTGGTGGCTATGAGGATATTGGTATGGATATCTTTAACAGAGGCTTGTGCTTGCCTAGCGATAATAAAATGACTGTTGAAGAACAAAATGTAATTATTGAAGTAATCAAAAAGTGTTTTGAATAGGAAGAACTTTATGTATAGAATGTTTTTTAAGAGACTTATTGATTTTACTTTAAGTTTTCTTGCATTAATTTTTCTTTTACCAATTTTTCTTGTGTTAATTATACTAGGCATAGTTTATATGGGCGGTAATCCCTTTTTTACTCAAGAAAGACCTGGTAAGGATGAAAAAATTTTTAAAATGCTCAAGTTTAGGTCTATGGATAATCGTACAGATTCAAACGGCAATCTTTTGCCAGATGAAGTTAGGTTGAACAGATATGGTAGGATATTACGTTCAACAAGTTTAGATGAGTTACCAGAATTAATTAATATACTTAAAGGTGATATGTCAATAATTGGACCTAGACCATTATTGCCTCGAGATGTTGTCTATATGGATGAGGAGCAGCACCGACGTCATAGTGTAAGGCCTGGTTTGACTGGTCTAGCACAGTGTAGTGGTAGAAATTCTTTGAATTGGGATGAAAAATTAAGCATTGATGTATATTATGTCAATAATTACGATTTTAGTTTAGATTTTCATATTTTTATAAAAACAATATTTCTAGTCTTAAAGAGGGACGGAGTGACATTTGATGAAGGTGCTGATATGGACCTAAAGGATTGGAATGAGTTAAAGGCAAAGAAAAATAGGAGATAGATAAATGGGGTTGGAAGTTTATACTATTGAAGATAGCGATTATTGGGATAAAGTAGTAAAGTCTTTTAAAGAATATGATACATATTGGCTTAGTGGATATGTGAAGGGATTCAAAATACATGGAGATGGTGAACCTCTATTATTTTATTATCAAACGGATACCTGTAAAGGTATTAATGTAGTAATGAAAAGAGATATTTCTACAGATGAACATTTTTTTGGAAAATTACCCCCAAATAAGTATTGGGATTTTTCCACTCCATATG
>Kenny_p2__coassemble_2388_pt1 | contig 9626 bp, 8 predicted proteins | sample Kenny_p2__metabat2_high_PE_028 | metagenome-assembled genome bin Kenny_p2 | reverse complement strand
TCCGTAGACAATTCTCGTTTTTTTCACTTTTACAAAAGAGTTGTTTACTCCCTAAAATAGAAAAAACCGCCATTTCAAGCGGTTCTCAAGACTTTTAATATGGTCGGGGCGGCGAGATTCGAACTCACGGCCTCTTGTACCCGAAACAAGCGCGCTACCAAACTGCGCCACGCCCCGACATTTTTGTGTTGCTCGCTAGCAACATGATGTATTATAAAGTACTTTCATGGATATGTCAAGCATTTTTCTGAAATATTTTTTTAATATTTTTCACAATTCAAAAATAAAAGCGCTTACCTCATCAGCAAGCGCTTTAATCAGCCTATAAAATTAACCTTGAGTTACCACGCGGATGCTGGTTACTTCAAATGCTTCTGCAATTGCAGGCAAAATTTCTCTTTCAATATTGGTACGGTGCAGCTCGCTTTCTGCTACCAGCATAATGCGGGTATCAGCATAGTTGATGTTGCGAACTCTGGAAACCAGGCGTTTGAAGGTTTCCTCGCCAATGATTGCTTTCAGCTTTTGCAGACGTTCAAATACAACCGGTTTTTCTTTTTGCATACGCTCTTCCAGAGGAGAAAAGGGAATGGTGATTACACGGGCATCACGGGCCAGGACGTAATTTTCTTCACCTTCGCCAGGTACAATTAAATCTTCACGCATCATATTATTATCCTCCTAAAATTAACTATCATTAATAAACCTGCGTTGCCGCAGAATTCTGTCCATTTAATTATAAGTCACCAGCAGTTTTACGTCAAGCAGCAGGATTTTTCACAAATAAATAGAATATCCTTAATTAATTGTTTAAAGGAGGTATATTTTAATGTTTGATGAATTTAAAAAATTTGCCATGCGCGGCAATGTAATAGATATGGCCGTTGGTGTTATTATTGGCGGTGCCTTTGGCAAAATTGTTACATCTATCGTTAATGATGTAATTATGCCGCCTATTGGCATGGCCATGGGCAAGGTTGATTTTACTGATCTTTTTATCAGTCTAAATGGCAAGGAATATGCTACTCTGGAGCTGGCAAAAAAGGCGGGTGCTCCTGTTTTAGCATATGGCAAGTTTATCAATACCGTGCTGGATTTTCTTATTTTGGCTCTGATTGTCTTTATCATGGTGCAACAAATCAACAAGCTGAAGCCTGCTGAAGCTCCCAAACCAGACCCTCGTCGTTGTCCTTATTGCAAGTCCGTTATTGATGACAAGGCAACCCGTTGCCCTCATTGTACATCTCATTTAGACTAAGCCGTCTATTTACACTTTTTAGTGGACATTAGTATCGTAGCACAGAGCATTTTTATTGTTCTGTGCTTTATTTTTTCCTAATTCATTGCTAAAATCCATTGTATAGTGTATAATCAGTTATTATGACTATACGCCTGCATTTTAGGCTTAAATCTTTTAAGGAGGTTATCATTTAAATGTCTGTTTTTGACGTATTGCAAGAACGCGGCTTCGTAAAACAAATGTCTCACGAAGCAGAAATCAGAGAATTATTAGAAAAGGAAAAAATTACCTTTTATATTGGCTTTGATCCTACTGCTGACAGTCTGCACGTTGGCCACTTTATTGCATTAATGCTCATGGCTCACATGCAAAAGGCAGGACATCGTCCTATCGTCCTTCTTGGCGGCGGCACCGGCATGGTTGGCGACCCCAGTGGCAAGGATGAAATGCGCAAAATGCTCACCCCCGAGTTTATTGCTCACAACATCGCTTGCTTCAAGAAACAAATGAGCCGTTTCATTGACTTTGGCGAAGACAAGGCAATCATCGTTAACAATGCTGATTGGCTGTTGGACCTGAACTACATCAAGCTGCTGCGCGAGGTTGGCGTACATTTTTCCGTTAACCGCATGCTGACTGCAGAATGCTTTAAAAAGCGCTGGGAGAAGGGCCTGACCTTCTTTGAATTCAACTATATGATTATGCAAAGCTACGACTTCTGGAAGCTGCATAATGATTACAACTGCATCATGGAGCTGGGCGGTGACGACCAATGGTCCAACATGCTGGCTGGCGTTGAACTGATTCGCCGCAAAGAGCAAAAACCTGCTTACTGCATGACCTGCAAGCTGCTGACCACCAGCGATGGCCGCAAAATGGGCAAAACCGAAAAAGGTGCTCTGTGGCTTGATCCGGAGAAAACCTCTCCGTACGATTTCTATCAATACTGGCGCAATGTTGACGACAGCGATGTTGAAAACTGCCTGTGCCTCTTAACCTTCCTGCCTATGGACGAGGTTCGTCGTCTGGCAGCACTCAAAGATGCAGCTATTAATGAAGCTAAAAAGGTTTTGGCCTTTGAGGTTACCAAGCTCATCCATGGTGAAGAAGAGGCAATCAAGGCTCAACAAGCAGCTGAAGCCCTCTTTGGCGGCGGTGCTGATATGAGCAATGTTCCTACAATTGAAATTACTTCTGCTGATATGACCGCTAAGGTTATTGATGTTCTGACTGCTGCAAAGGTATTCAGCAGCAAGCGCGAAGCGCGTCAAATGATTACCCAAGGCGGTTTAACTGTAAAAGACTCTGTTCTGAGCGATCCCGAGGCTGTACTGGCTGAGGACATGTTCGACGAGGAAAAGAGCCTTCTGATTCGTAAGGGTAAGAAAAAATATTTCCGTTTAGTAGTTAAATGATTCATCCTTAAGTAGTTCTTAAACTAGTTATGCTCTGAAACCTTCTGCTGAACACCAGCAGAAGGTTTCTTTTTATCATTTCACAGAACTAAATATTTTTTTAGGTGTCTAAATATATATAGAGAAGAGGAGAAAAATCCCAATGTCACCCAATAAAATGTCTATGTCCTTAATCATTCCCGTAAGCTTAATGTTGTTTTCTTTTTTCTTTGGTGCCGGAAACTTCATTTTCCCGCCCATCCTTGGTCAAAACGCAGGCGACAGCATGCTGCCTGCAATCATCGGTTTCTGCATTAGCGGTGTTGGTCTCCCGCTGACAGGTGTAATCGCCATGGCGCTCAATAGAAGCGACAATCCGGAAAGCATGGCGAACCCGGTGCACTCCTATTATGCAAAAGCAGTTATTATTATTTGCTCTTTGACAATAGGACCTCTCTTTGCAATCCCCCGTACTGCGGCAGTTTCCTTTGATACCGGCATTCTGGCCTTTATACCAACCGGCTTTGAAACAATTGCCCTTGCGGTTTACTCATTCTTGTTCTTCCTGTTAACCTACGTGCTGTCCGTTAACCCGTCCAAGCTTTTGGACCATATTGGCAAGGTGCTTACTCCTATGCTGCTGACCTGCCTGGCAATCCTTATTGCTTATGTAGTATACGAGCCTATGGGCGAAATTCAGCCTGCTGTAGGAGAATATGCAACCATCCCCTTCTTTAAGGGCTTTGTAGAAGGCTACAACACCATGGACCTTTTGGCATCCCTGCTCTTTGGCGCTGCTGCTATTAACGCCATCGAAGGCAAAGGAATCCTGGACCACAAGCTGCTGACTAAGGTATGTATTTACTCCGGCATCATTGCAGCCTCCTTCCTGATGGTTATCTATGGCGCACTGACCTATATGGGTGCTACCAGCGTGGCGCTTTTAGGCATGATGGAAAACGGCGGTCAAATGCTTAGCCAAATCACCATCCACTACATGGGCTGGGGCGGTAAAATCATTTTGGCATTGATTATCTTCTTTGCCTGCCTTACCACCAGTATTGGCGTAACCAGCTCCGTATCCGGCTACTTCACCATCGTATGCAAGGAAAAAATCCAATACGAGCGTTTTGTAGCGGCTATCTGCATGTTCAGCTTCGTAATTTCTAACTTTGGTTTGGGCAATATCATCAAGATTTCCATTCCTGTACTGTGCATGCTCTATCCCATCACCATCGTACTGGTACTGCTTAACTTAGGTAGCGGCATCTTTAAACGCGATCCAAAAATCTTCCGTCCGGCAATGGCATTTACAACTATTTTTGCTATTGTAGACGGTCTGCGTACCTTGGGTATGACCAGCGAAGGCCTTAACAGCTTCTTCGCTCAATACATCCCCCTGTACAGCATTGGCTTCGGTTGGGTTGCTCCCTGTATAGCTGGCATTCTTGTAGGCTTTATCTGGAAGGCTGTAGCAAGCAAATAAATAAAAAAATTGAACCTGTGCTCCACAAAAGGACACAGGTTCTTTTATTAAATAAATTTCACTAAGTAATTGCAAAATTTCTAAAATTTTCGTATAATACCATGTATATATTATAAATTTGCGGAAACAAAATCTATTCAAAAAAGGAGACAATTATGCACAAAAGTAACGCATCCTTAGTATTGCCAATTGGCTTAATGCTTTTCTCATTCTTCTTTGGTGCCGGCAACCTCATTTTCCCGCCAATCCTGGGTCAAATGTCCGGTGATAACCTGGTTATGGCAACCCTTGCCTTCTGCATCACTGGCGTAGGCTTCCCCCTACTTGGCGTATTAGCAATGGCTATTAACCGCCACGAGGACCCGGATGGCATGGCAATGCCCGTATCCCCCACCTATGCACGTGCAGTAACACTGCTCTGCGCCCTGACCATTGGTCCCCTGTTTGCAATTCCTCGTACTGCAGCAACCTCCTATGACACAGGCATCATGTTCCTGCTGCCTGCTTCCTATCAAGACATGGGCTTAGCTGCTTACTCTTTATTCTTCTTTGCCTTAACCTATTTTATGTCCATCAATCCCTCTAAGATTGTAGACAACATTGGTAAGGTTATGACCCCCATCCTGCTTGGCAGCTTGGCAATCCTTATTTCTGCAGCTGTATTCAGCCCTGTAGGCACCACCCAAGCTCCCGTAGGTGATTATGCAACTGCTCCCTTCTTCAAAGGCTTTGTAGAAGGCTATAACACCATGGACCTTTTGGCATCCCTGCTCTTTGGTGCTGCTGCCATCAAGGCTATTGAAGGTAAAGGCGTAACCGACCAAAAAGAGCTGACCAGCCTTTGCATCAAAGCTGGCTTCATCGCTGCAGGCTGCCTGGGCGCTATCTATGCTGCACTGGCTTATACCGGCGCAACCAGCGTATCCATCATCAGCGGTGCAACCAACGGTGGTCAAATGCTGAACATCATCTCCGCTCATTACTTTGGCGGCTTTGGCAAAATTGTCCTGGCAACCATCATCTTCTTTGCCTGCATCACCACCAGCATTGGTCTGACCACTGCCATCTCCTCTTACTTTGAAAAGCTTACTGGCGGCAAGGTATCCTATCACACCTTCGTAACCGGTATTTGCGTATTCAGCTTTGCCATCTCCAACGTTGGCCTTAGCAATATCATCCAATTCTCCATCCCTGTTCTTTGCATCCTGTACCCCATCACCATTGCTATGGTACTCTTAAACGTATGCAAAAACATCTTCCACGGCGACAAATACATCTTCCGCAGCACCATGATTTTAACCACAATCTTCTCCATCTTTGATGGTCTGCGCGCTGCAGGCATTGATACTGGCGCTGTAAACACCTTCCTGGCTAAGGTTATTCCTCTGTACGAAATCGGCTTCGGCTGGGTACTGCCCTGCTTTGGCGGCATCGTACTGGGCTACATCTTAAAGGCTGTATTGGGCAGCAAATAAGCTAAAACAACACAAGGACTGCTTCGGCAGTCCTTTTTTATTGCTCTAAAATGGCATATGTCAAAAAATTTGAGCCTATATACCTATTTATGCTATAATATTATGGTAGGCCTTTGGCATCACCCTACTGCCAAGCCTCAATACGACTAATTAGGTGATAATATGACAGAAGAAAGAAAATGTAATGACTCTTCCTGCGGCCGTAGCAGCTGCGAAGGTTGTGAACACGCTCACCAAGCTCCTACAGACTTTTCTGTAAAGCTCAACGATATGAGCACCGTAAAAAAAGTAATTGGTATCGTCAGCGGTAAAGGCGGCGTAGGCAAGTCCTTAGTAACAGGCCTTATGGCATCCGCTATGCAGCGCCGTGGCAAACAAAGCGCCGTGCTTGATGCAGATATTACCGGCCCCTCCATGGCACGCACCCTGGGCATTACAGGCAAGGCTAAAGCCAGCGAAATCGGCATTATGCCCCAATTCAGCAAAAGCGGTATTGAAGTAATCTCCGCCAACATGTTTCTGAAGGATGAAGCAGACCCCGTTGTATGGCGTGGTCCCCTTATCGCAGGCATGGTTAAGCAATTTTGGAGCGACGTAATCTGGACTGATATTGAGTACATGTTTGTAGACATGCCTCCTGGAACAGGCGACGTTCCTCTTACCGTATTCCAATCCCTGCCTGTTGATGGCATCATCGTTGTAACCTCTCCTCAAGAGCTGGTATCCATGATTGTAGCCAAGGCTGTAAACATGGCAAAAATGATGAATGTCCCCATCCTGGGCCTGGTAGAAAACTACTCCTACTTCCACTGCCCGGACAACGGCAAGGACTACGAAATCTTTGGCCCCAGCCATCTGCAAGAAACTGCTGATGCCTATGGTCTCAAAATTTTGGCACGTCTGCCCATTGACCCCTCCATTGCAGCTGCAGCTGACGCAGGCAAAATGGAAGAGCTTAAGCTTGACCAAATCGAAGAATGCTGCGACTATCTGGAAACCGCATTCAAAGACTAATAAAAAAACGAATCCGAAGCTTAGAGTAAAACTAGGCTTCGGATTTTTTGCTATTTGCGTTTAACGGCAACACCAGTGGCATGAACAACGCTGTAAGGAGTACCAGTACCTTCCATACAGTTATTGTTGCCTTCGGTAATATTAAATTTTACATCAATAATAGCATCAGCGCCACAATTAAACGCGCTCTCCTTAATTTGATCCAACACGTAATTATGCGCCTTTTTAAAATCATTATTAATACACCAGGAATAAATACCGCCATGCACAATCTTATAATCAAAATCTACTGCAGCGGTAAAATATATAGGAAAATTATCCAATGCCATCTTTTTAGCAGCCTTTTGTGCCTTTTCCTCTGGTGAATCAAAAAAGAATCCCATAATATGTACCTCCGAAAACAAATAATACAAACACAAATATCCTTAACCTATCATTTTATCTAACACAATACACATTCTATACCATCATAAATCACACTATACTCAAACAGGGTTGTGGCTCTCATAGCCGTAATCAATGTTTAAGTACCATCATAAATCACACTATACTCAAACTACCGGTCTGTGATGTGCTCTTTGCAGTACGTTTAAGTACCATCATAAATCACACTATACTCAAACTAACTCATTTATTCCATACGCTTCCAACGTGTTTAAGTACCATCATAAATCACACTATACTCAAACTATCATCAGCTCCAATCTTAATAAAAATTAGTTTAAGTACCATCATAAATCACACTATACTCAAACGGTGATACATCATAATCACTTACAAGTGTTGTTTAAGTACCATCATAAATCACACTATACTCAAACTACCCTCTGTCTTAATATTGTTCAAATCTGTTTAAGTACCATCATAAATCACACTATACTCAAACTAAAGGTATGGCCTTTGGTGATGAGTTTAAGTTTAAGTACCATCATAAATCACACTATACTCAAACGTAATGAACGGATTGTTAAAAATTGAAGTTGTTTAAGTACCATCATAAATCACACTATACTCAAACAGTGTAATACTGGGCGGTTGAACGGTGTTTGTTTAAGTACCATCATAAATCACACTATACTCAAACTTATGGTTGATTCGTTCCCGTTTCCTTTATTGTTTAAGTACCATCATAAATCACACTATACTCAAACGATACTCAAAGTACTGATTTGGGAAATGCTGTTTAAGTACCATCATAAATCACACTATACTCAAACTAGCATAGACCACGCCTTGAAATTCTTGTCGTTTAAGTACCATCATAAATCACACTATACTCAAACGAGCTTCTTCAAAAGATGCACCAGTTTCAAGTTTAAGTACCATCATAAATCACACTATACTCAAACTAGGGTACAATGTGCAATATAATGTAGATTGTTTAAGTACCATCATAAATCACACTATACTCAAACAATTTCTTCTCTGGAAAATTCGCTTTCACCGTTTAAGTACCATCATAAATCACACTATACTCAAACAGCTTTTCGGTTGATACCCTTGCGCTGGTAGTTTAAGTACCATCATAAATCACACTATACTCAAACCAGAAAAGAGCTGTGCCAGCAGATAGAAAGTTTAAGTACCATCATAAATCACACTATACTCAAACACGGCTGGCGAGATTATTAACTTCGTGTATGTTTAAGTACCATCATAAATCACACTATACTCAAACCGCTTCAATACTGAATTTGTTCCTGCGGAAGTTTAAGTACCATCATAAATCACACTATACTCAAACACGCAGGAGTTTCTACACATTGCATAAATTGTTTAAGTACCATCATAAATCACACTATACTCAAACAATTCCGTAAGCCGTTACTTGATACCGACTGTTTAAGTACCATCATAAATCACACTATACTCAAACCAATACGGCGACCATGTTCCAGTTGGAAGGGTTTAAGTACCATCATAAATCACACTATACTCAAACAGTAGGCTATGGCAGGTATACAAGCCGTATGTTTAAGTACCATCATAAATCACACTATACTCAAACAAAGTTGGCAAAAAGGTGGCAAAAGTCGCTGTTTAAGTACCATCATAAATCACACTATACTCAAACTATAATGAAGATGGTTGGTATGATGAGTTTGTTTAAGTACCATCATAAATCACACTATACTCAAACGATTGTGTGTTTGTCGTTCCATCAGAGCGTGTTTAAGTACCATCATAAATCACACTATACTCAAACAGCAACGGGTATCAAGAATTTAATCCTAGCGTTTAAGTACCATCATAAATCACACTATACTCAAACTTGATAAGAAAATGGAGGTTTAGAAAATGCGTTTAAGTACCATCATAAATCACACTATACTCAAACTTAGCAACTTGCTAGCCGAACTGCGTGCGGGTTTAAGTACCATCATAAATCACACTATACTCAAACGCCGATTGCAAGCCACGCATTACGTTGTGCGTTTAAGTACCATCATAAATCACACTATACTCAAACCTTCAAGATATTTGAAATGTTTTTCTATTTGTTTAAGTACCATCATAAATCACACTATACTCAAACTAACAATGACGGTAATATCCATTCGCAGGCGTTTAAGTACCATCATAAATCACACTATACTCAAACTGGAAATAGATGAAACAGGTGCAGGCGTAGGTTTAAGTACCATCATAAATCACACTATACTCAAACAGAAAGCGCATTGCAATGCGAATACATTGTGTTTAAGTACCATCATAAATCACACTATACTCAAACGTGAGTTAATCAACATTACAGAAGCTGAATGTTTAAGTACCATCATAAATCACACTATACTCAAACTGTCTTAGCTATAATCCTTATTATGTTAGTGTTTAAGTACCATCATAAATCACACTATACTCAAACGGTGTTGGTGATACTGTCTACTATGCTGAAGTTTAAGTACCATCATAAATCACACTATACTCAAACGGTGGAGTAGTCAGCTCCTCAAAAAACTTAGTTTAAGTACCATCATAAATCACACTATACTCAAACGGTGTTGGTGATACTGTCT
>Kenny_p2__coassemble_1989_pt1 | contig 11268 bp, 9 predicted proteins | sample Kenny_p2__metabat2_high_PE_028 | metagenome-assembled genome bin Kenny_p2 | reverse complement strand
GCGTCGAACCACATGTAGAAGAATTTTTGTGCGTTTTCTACGTTGTAGCCGTCTTGGACATGGTCTGCAAGGTCAAAGGAGTCGGCCATGATGAGAACGTCATCACCGGTGTAGTCCGTTCCCATGGTATCATAGCCTATGATGACGCGGTAGTGACCGCCCCATTCTACGTTTTCGACGATGATGGGAATACCCTTATGAAGGTGCTGCTGTACAAACCAAAGAAAATCCTTGTAGTTTTTGGGACTGGTATTATTAGCCGAGCTTTCTACATTCCAACCAAGGTGTTCAAAATATTTGACAACGCCTTTGATGGTGGTGCCGTTATATTGACTGGTGCTCATAATTTTGGCAATTTCCATTTCTGTATGAGGACATTGTCCTAATGCGTGCTCTACCACCATGGCGGCTGCTACAGGAGCACAGGTGTAGCCTGTTTTTTGCTGCATGGTTTTGAAGTTGCTCAGGATAACTAGATTTTTATTAGATTTAATATTATAAAAATCTGGTGCAGCAAAGTAGACGGAGTTTTTTACATCGTGCTTACCCTCAAATTGGTAGGCGCCGCCAGTAGGATGCTCGTTGGAGCTGGTTGTTGGTGCTGTAAATTGCTGAATAAGATAATTTACACCTGCAATTACAATAAAGGCGCATAGTATGACGATTAAATATCTTTTCATTTTTCACTTCCTGTTTTATTGGCTCTCTGCAGATGCTTTTTAGCGGCCTGCAGCAGGGCCTCTTTTTCATTGAGCAGATTGCCTGCCTGGACGCGCTCTAAAAGGTAGGGCAGCACGTAGCGGATTTGCTCACGTGGCATTATTTCCATCAGTTCTTTGCCGCTAACATTAAGGTCACTGGTGCCCACTGGCATTAATGTTCTTGCTAGCTCTACTGTTTGCTCGCCCAGCTGTTTACCCTCTAGCATCAGCTTTTCATCATTGCGGGCGTGGGTTGCACCCATATCTGCTAAAAATACCTCTACTAGCTGTGCATAGGCCTCAACCATTTCCTGTTGCTTGCTAAATTGTCCGCTTGTTGCTTCGCTACGAATCCAACGGAGCAGTGTTTTTTGCCCTGTAAGCAGCATAGGAGCAAAGCGCATATGCTGTGCTACAAGCCATACTACTAGTTTAATGAATTTGGGCGGATATTGCAGTCTTGTTAAAATTTCCTTGCCCATAACGGCACTTACGGCCTCGTGACCAGGGTCACTGGGCTGTCCGTTTTTCATAATGCGGACGTTTTCTAAGCCTTTGCCAAGGTCGTGTATTACTAAGGCCCAACGTATAGCTAGCTCTTTTGGCGCTGTATCAATGGCTAATAGTGTGTGCTCAAAAACATCATAGCAATGGTACTTGGGGTTTTGTGGCAAGCCTACCTGATGACGCAGCTCTGGCAGGATGGGGACATCCTTATAGGTGCCGTTAGATTTTACTCTGCAGCTCATATCACTCAGTCCTGTGGCTACTAAAAGCATTAAGCCATGGCCTGCGTTATCAGAAAGCAGCAGCTTATCAAGCTCAGTACGTACACGCTCTAGAGATAAATCATGGCAGCGTTCTATAGGCATTTTATAATTTTGCTTTAGGTAATAGGGGGTTCCCTCCATACCAAAGGCTGGTAAAACATCGTCCTCCTGTACATAGGTAAAGCCAAGTTGTGCTACAAAGCGGCAGGCACGAAGCATTCTTAGGCCATCCTCCTCATAACGCTTAGAGGATGGACCAACAGTACGCAGGACCTTGTTTTTTAAATCCTTTTGACCGCCAAAATAGTCATAAACCTTACCACGTAAATCCATGGCCATGGCGTTAATGGTAAAGTCACGTCTGCTTAAATCATCCTCTAATTTATCACAGTACCAAATTTTTTCAGGCCTATGAGCATCGCCTTCGCCATAGCGTTCGCCACGGAAGGTGGTTACCTCAGTAGGTACACCATCAAGGACTATGACTACACAGCCAAAATTATTGCCTAAGTTATCTACTGTAAACCAGTTCTTTTGCTGGCACAGCGCCAAAACCTGTTCTGGACGAGCATTGGTGGTAATGTCATAATCTCCAGGAGTAAGGTTAAGTAGTAAATCACGCACTGCTCCGCCTACAAGATAGGCTTCAAAGCCTGCTTCTTCAAGAGCGGCCAATATTTTTTTACTATAGGGTGGTATTCTGTCTAAAAGGCTCATGGGTACTCCTTTCTGCGGCTTACTCAAAGTCCATACCATCATCCTTTAGCTGATATTCTACATTGATACCAAAGTATTCCCATAAAAGCTCCTTTAGCTCGGCGCCATTACGGATACGATAGCGGTATTTGACTCTGCCGCCTAAATAGAATTTGAGATAATTGCTGCGAATAGTAATATTACAGTCTTCGCGGAAAATAGATAAATTTTTATTTTTGTTAAAGGGTGAGTCTGGATGGGCATCACACCAAAAGGCTGCCATTTGAAAGTCCTTTTCAAGCTGCTGCTCCTCTGTAAAGCCAAGCATACGCTTCCACGGCTTGCCCTTTTCCTTTTGCCACAGCAGCCAGCCCCAAAATTCGTCCTTAGTGTATTTATATTGACTGATGCCATCACTTTGAATTTTATTTTCCACCAGCTCTAAGGGGATGCGTGGGCTTTCACTATTGACGCCTACATCCGTTACGTAGCGTGTACCATTAATATTAACGCACATGGTGCGATGACGGCGCAGCTGGTAGGTTTTGATTTTATCAATAAAGCGTCCTGCATAGCTTACTACATCATAGCCAAGGGATTCTAGCAGCCAATTGTAAAGGCCGTTCAGCTCAAAGCAGATGCCGCCACGATTATGCAGAATCATTTTATTAAACATATCCTCGTGGTCAAGGGATGTAATCCTGCCATTAAGGCAGTCAAAGTTTTCATAGGGTATAAATTTTAAATGAGCATCCTGCAGCTTTTTTAGGGTTTCTAAATCAGCAGCAGGCTGCAAATTTTCTAGCTGCAGCTTGTGCAGATATTGCTGAATCTGCAAAGGTGTCATGGGTTTGCTATAAAGCTTCATCTAATTCAATTCTCCAATAAATAATAGCTTTCCTAAAGCTTATATCCTCTATTGTAGCACGTTGGTTGTCTAAAGTGAAGTAAGGTAGAATGACTATAAAGAAATATTATTTTCGTTAATTATATAATGCTTAAGAAATAAAAATAATGTCAATACATAATAGCGTTTTGCAAGGCTGAGGGGCTGTGGCTTATGCCTATGGTTAATAGGTGGATACGTAAAGCTGTAAAGCACAGGCTTAGTGGATTGGTTGACAATATTATGGTTGGGTAGCAAGCTGGAGTGCACGCAAAAAAAGACTGCCGTTTGTATGGCAGTCTTTCATATATGTATGCTTTTGGTTGCTGCAGCTAAAAGCTTAGGCAAATATGTTTATTTTAGCAGTTCCTGCGCAACTAAATGTCCCATTTCAGCAGTGGATACCTTTTTCAAGCCTTCAGTATATAAATCAGGGGTGCGGTAGCCCTGCTCCATGACAGAGTCAACAGCAGCTTCAATAGCGTCCGCTGCAGCATTTTGGTTCAGGGAATAGCGGAGCATCATGGCTGCACTGAGGATGGTTGCCAAAGGATTGGCAATGCCAAGGCCTGCAATGTCTGGCGCACTGCCGTGGATGGGCTCGTACATGCCTGTGCCGTCGCCAAGGCTGGCGCTGGGCAAAAGTCCAATGCTGCCTGCAATGGTGCTAGCTTCGTCGCTTAAGATATCGCCAAAGATATTGTTTGTTAGGATAACATCAAACTGCTTAGGGTTAAGCACCAGCTGCATGGCACAATTATCTACATAGAAGTTGTTCAGCTCTACCTCAGGATAATCCTTAGCCTGCATTTCCGCAACAATCTTGCGCCACATACGACTGGAGCCTAAAACATTGGCCTTATCAACGCTTGTTACCTTGCCACGACGCTTTTTAGCAGCCTCAAAGGCGAAGCGGGCAATACGCTCTACCTCAGGACGGGTGTACAGCTCAATGTCGCTGGCTTCTTCTACGCCGTCTGCATTGATGTGAGCTTCAGTGTGCTGGCCAAAATAAATGCCACCGGTCAGCTCACGAACGATTAAAAGGTCTGCGCCCTCAGCATATTCCTTTTTTAAGGGAGAAAGGTGGGCAGTATATTTGGAAACGGTCATAGGACGCAGGTTGCAGTACAGTCCCAGTGCCTTACGAATACCTAAAAGTCCCTTTTCTGGACGAAGCTCAGGGGCAACATTATCCCATTTAGGTCCGCCAACAGCACCTAAGAGCACTGCATCTGCAGCTTTAGCAGAGGCAATGGTAGCTTCTGGCAGGGGCACGCCTGTGGCATCAATGGCACAGCCACCAATGAGCTGCTTGTCGGATTCAATATTAAAGTTAAATTTTTGTGCTGCTGCGTCTAAAACCTCAACTGCAGCGTCAATTATCTCTACACCGATGCCGTCACCAGGAAGCAGGGTAATCTTCATTATGCGTTCTCTCCTTTAATATAGTTAATCAGTCCGCCGCAGTCCGCAATTTTTTGGATAAATTCTGGCAGCGGCTTGCAGGTAATGGTAATGTTTTTATTAATGATGTGGATGCTGCCCTTTTGCATATCCACATCTATTTCATCGCCGTCTTGGATTTTTTCTACATCAGGACCAATTTCCAAAACAGGCAGGCCAATGTTAATGGCGTTGCGGTAGAAGATACGGGCAAAGCTATCGGCAATAATGCATTTAACGCCCTTTACCTTTAGTACTACAGGTGCGTGCTCTCTAGAAGAGCCACAGCCAAAGTTTTTGCCTGCTACGATAAAGTCACCCTTTTGGACGTTAGCAGCAAAGCTTATGGTCTGACTTTCCTTGGCATCCTCCATAGCGTGCTCTGCTAATTCAGTAAAATCAGCAATATTCAAATATCTTGCGGGAATAATAACATCTGTGTCTATATGATCGCCGTAGCGCCAAACCTTGCTCATTGCATTACCTCCTCAGGGCTGGTGATATAGCCTGTGATTGCGCTGGCAGCCGCAGTGTAGAGGCTGGCCAGATAAACCTCGCTGTCTACGTGGCCCATGCGGCCGCGGAAGTTACGGTTGGTGGTGGAAACAGCTTTTTCGCCTGCTGCCAAAATACCCATGTAGCCACCAAGGCAGGGACCGCAGGTGGGTGTGGAAACGGCAGCACCTGCATCAATAAAGGTATCAATATAGCCTAAGCCCATTGCTTCCTTATAGATTTCCTGTGTTGCGGGAATGACAATCATGCGGACATGGTCGCAAACCTTGTGACCCTTCATGATTTCCGCAGCCTGAGCCAAATCCTCCAGGCGTCCATTGGTGCAGGAGCCAATAACAACCTGGTCAATTTTAATATTATGGCCTTCCTTAGCGGGATGGGTGTTTTCGGGCAGATGGGGATAGGCCACAACAGGCATCAGCTCATCTAGCTTAATGTCGATGACTTTGGTATATTCCGCGTCTGCATCAGGAGTAACAGCCTCCCAAGGTCTGCCAACGCCACGCTCCTTTAAGAACTCTACAGTTTTTTCGTCCACAGGGAAGATGCCGTTTTTAGCACCTGCTTCAATGGCCATGTTGCAGATGGTAAGGCGGTCCGCCATAGACAGCTGGCTGATACCGTCACCAAAAAACTCTAGGCTTTGGTAGCGTGCACCATCAACGCCAATCATACCAATTATGGTCAGGATAATATCCTTGCCACGGACAAAGGGGGGCAGGGTACCAGTTAGGTTAACTCTGATAGCGGAGGGAACCTTAAACCAAGTAGTGCCACTGGCCATAGCTGTGCCAATGTCAGTTTGTCCCATGCCAGTGCTGAGGGCATTGAGGGCGCCATAGGTACAGGTGTGGGAGTCAGCACCGATGATGATTTCGCCGGGAGCAACCAGGCCTGCATCTGGCAGCAGTGCGTGCTCAATACCCATACGACCTACCTCAAAGTAATTCTTTATCTGGTGCTGACGAGCAAAATCGCGCATACGCTTGCACATAGTTGCAGACTTAATGTCCTTGCAGGGAGAAAAATGGTCAGGAACAAGAGCAATCTTGTTTTTATCAAAAACAGGCTTGCCGATTTTTTCAAATTCAGTAATGGCGGGCGGTCCAGTAATATCGTTGGCCAAAACCAAATCAACCTGAGAAATCAGCAAATCGCCGGTGCTTACACTAGCTTTGCCTGCATGCTTAGCAAGAATTTTTTCAGTCATTGTCATACCCATAGGTTACATCCTCCAATATATTGAAATTCAGCTACAGGTATAAGAAAAGCCCCTACCTGCGCTGTGCAGATAGGGGCGAAGAATCGCGGTACCACCCTAAATTATACTTCATTGTTTCCGAAGGTGCTTCGGAGGCGTAACGCTGCCCTGCGTCCGCTCCTAAAGCTTCAGAGCGGCGGCTCTGGGGTGAGCATCTTTGTCTGCTGCATTACGGCTCGCACCAACCGCCGTTTCTCTGAAAAGCTATGGCAGATAAATTTTCCCCTTCGTTGCCTTTAGTACATATTAATTTAACATTTGAGGCTTGTGTTTTCTCTATTATGGCGACAAGTGTACAGTTTGCCAAGTAAAAAGTAAAATAAAGTCATAAAATCACAGAAAATAAATTTAATGTATTTTTACAGAGGAAAATGTATCTGTAAAAAGCATTTTGACAGAAAATTCTTTCAAAATAGTAGTTTGCAGAAAATTCTCTTTAATTGTTTTTTGATGCTCTTTGTGATAAAATTTTTTCTATCAATTTTAGTAAATATTTGGATTAAATGTATATAACATGTCTATTTTAGCAAGGAGTGAATAAGTATGTCTCAAGAGAAGCAGGAAATGGTGTTGGTAATTGATTTTGGCGGTCAGTATAATCAGCTGATTGCTAGACGCGTGCGTGAATGTGGCGTTTACTGCGAAATTTTGTCCTATACAGCAAGTCTGGAGGAGATTAAGGCTAAAAATCCTAAGGGTATTATTTTTACTGGCGGTCCTAACAGTGCTTATCTGCCTGATTCTCCCACCATCGACCCAGAAATCTTTACTTGGGGTGTGCCTGTTTTTGGCATTTGCTATGGCAGCCAGCTGATGATGCACGTTTTAGGCGGCAAGGTTTGCAAGGCACCTGAGGGCGAGTATGGCAAAACCTTGGTGGATATGGATAATACCAGTCCTCTGCTTAAGGACCTGCCTGAGCAGAACATTTGCTGGATGAGCCACAACGATTACATTGAAAAGGCAGCTCCTGGCTTTGAAATTATTGCTCACACTCCTCATTGTCCTGTAGCGGCAGCTCAAAATAAGGAGCGTGGCCTGTACTGCGTACAATTCCATCCCGAGGTGCTGCACACTGACAACGGCACCAAGATTTTGAGCAACTTTGTTTATAATGTGTGTGGCTGCAAGGGTACCTGGAAGATGGATTCCTTTGTAGAGGAATCTGTAGCACTGCTGAAGGAGCGTATTGGCGACGGCAAGGTGCTGTGCGCTTTAAGCGGCGGTGTTGACTCTAGCGTTTGTGCAGCAATGCTGGCTAAGGCTATTGGCAAGCAGCTGACCTGCGTATTTGTTGACCACGGTCTGCTCCGCAAAAACGAGCGTGAAGAGGTTTGCGCTGTTTTTGGTGAGGGCGGTAAGTTTGACATTAATTTTGTGTGCGTAGATGCACGTGACCGTTTCTATGTGAAGCTGGCGGGCGTGTGCGACCCTGAAACTAAGCGTAAAATCATTGGTGAGGAATTTATCCGCGTATTTGAGGATGAGGCACAAAAGATTGGCGCTGTTGATTATTTGGCTCAGGGCACCATTTATCCTGACATCGTGGAAAGCGGCATGGGCGGTGAATCCACTACCATTAAGAGCCATCACAATGTAGGTGGCTTGCCTGACTTTGTAGATTTTAAAGAAATTGTAGAGCCCCTGCGTGACCTGTTTAAGGATGAGGTGCGCCAAGCTGGTCGTGAGCTTGGTCTGCCTGAGCATCTTGTAGCACGTCAGCCCTTCCCCGGACCGGGACTGGCTATTCGTATCATTGGTGACGTAACTGCAGAAAAGGTAGCTATGGTGCAGGACGCAGATGCCATCTTCCGTGAGGAGGTTGCTAAGCTGCCTGCTGAGGAGCGTCCTAGTCAGTACTTTGCAGCGCTGACCAATATGCGTAGCGTAGGCGTTATGGGTGACGAGCGCACCTATGATTATGCCATTGCTCTGCGTGCTGTAACCACCACTGACTTTATGACTGCAGAGGTAACCATGCTGCCACCTGCAACTATCAACACCGTTGCAGTGCGCATCGTCAACGAAGTAAAGCATGTCAACAGAGTGCTGTTTGATTACACCACTAAACCCCCTGCAACTATTGAATTTGAATAATTGCAGGAGACTGGGAAAAATAAATTTCATTAGCTAAGTCAAGACTAGAATTTGATTAATTTCAGGTTCTAGATGGGAATTTTGCAAATGATGAAGCCAGCCATTGTTAATGAGCTTAAAGCAAAGACTTTAGAGGAAATCAAGGGCGTTGATAATGGGCAAAGCAGTAAAAAGAATCAGGCTACTAAAATGGCTGAGGACTTGCAGGAAAAGGCAGATGTAAAGAATGCTGATTTTAAGGATATTACTGTGGTAAGTAAGGAAAAAGGCGAAGCCATTGTTGCCTTAACTCTTCATAATAAAAAATTCAACAAGGATTTTGAATTGAAGGTAAAAATGGCAGAGCTGCAGGATGGCACATGGAAGCTAAAGGAAATTACTAATCTGGTAGACTTTTTAGTAGAGGTTGATAAGGCTGATAAAGCGCTTAGGGCCAGCGAAAAGAACGCAGCGTGATTTGTTAAGAGAAAATTGAATATTGTTGTGATGCAAAAACCGTCCTGTCTCATTTGAGGCAGGACGGTTTTTTTGGTGGTGTTTATAGTCAAAGTATTATTTTCTGGGAGCGGGGATGATGGTTTCATTAAGTTCTTCGAGTATGAAGTTAGTATCCATAAGGTTTTTGCCGTTTTGCAGGCAAAAATAGATGATGGAGTCACGCTTGTCACGCATATAGAGCTGCTTGTTGCCGCTGTATTTTAAAAGATAGTTGGCTTCCTCAGACGTAAATTTGCCGGCGATAGCACAAACAAGGCACAGCTCTCTAGACAGTGGTCTGCTGCCACTCATTACGTGGGACAGCCTAGCTGAATCAAGCTGTGTATCCTTGCGGAAATCACATTCTCTAATGCCTTTTTTAGCAATAGTGTCTAAAAGATATTGGATAGGGTTAGTCTGTTGCTCCTTGGAGTTATTGTCAAGAAAATTTTCCAGTTTTTTCGCAGATGTGATGCTATTTATTTCATTAGTTAAATCTTCAGTAGTCTTATCCATGTGGCACCTCTTTTTATAAAAGTATGATAGAATAAATATAACATAGATGTAAGGAGAAGGGGCATGACAGAAAGTAAAAATTTTCTTCTGCAGGGCTTTAGCCTTGTTTCTGGGCTTAAGCAGGCAGATGGCAGTAGCACAGAGATAGTTAAAGGTCTTGACAATGTTATTTATGTGCGTAAAAGAATAGCATTAACTAATCTGCCTTATAAGGAGCTGCAAAGACTTGAATGCGAGTATTTGCCCCATATTTACTTTGCTGTAGAAGATGACTATGAAACAATAGTTATAGAGGAATACATTCACGGCAGTAATCTGCAGGAGCTTTTAGATAACGGAACTGTTTTTACAGATGAGCAGGTACGCAATCTTGGCGTGCAGCTTTGTGATGCGCTTATAGCTCTGCATGGGGCGGAAATATTACATAGAGATATTAAGCCATCCAATATAATGCAGACCAGTGACGGCAGAATAAGGCTGATTGATTTTGGTGCTGCTAGAATAGCAAGCGATGGAGAGCAGGATACCCGCCTTTTGGGAACTCCAGGCTTTGCGCCACCGGAGCAGTTTGGTTTTGCTACAACGGATAAGCGTAGTGATATTTATGCTTTGGGCAAAACTTTGCAGGCTTTGGTAGGTGACCGTGCAGGTAAACAGCTATTAGCAGTAATAGATAAATGTACGGAGCTTGACCCTGAACGCCGTTTGGCGTCGGCAGAGGAAGTAAAAAAGCTGCTGCTGGAAAAAAGGAGTTACCATAAATATGTAGCGACAGCAGTAGCATTATTACTTTTAGCAGGTGGTGTAGTGCTGTATCAGCAGAGGAATGTGGTTAAGCAGGAGCAATTGCCTAAACAGCAGACGGAGGAGCAAGCTGATGATAAAAAAGCAGCTCCTAAAGCAGCTGTCAAGCAGGACCATGATAAACAGAGCCAACCTTCGGTAACCAAGCAACCTGTTGCACCATCTATAAATGCTCCTGTTAGTGAAAAAGCTGGTAAAGATGAAGTCCGCAAGCCAACTCAGCCCAAAGCGCCTATAGATTCTGCCACCATACAAGCTTCTGATGTAGGCTTTTATTCATGGGAGTGGGTCTTTACGGATAAAATACGTGGCAATTATGGTCATTTAGAGAAAAAAGCCAAGGCTGCAGGCTCCAGCTTTGTACAATTTTTGGAAGAAGATCCTTATCTGATAATTGTAAATAAATCTGATAGAGAATTGCAAAATCCGTATCTTGTTCTTGATTTTCAAGATTTTGAAGTGGATGGGCAAAATGCAAGCTATCAGGGATATGGCAAGCGTCAAAATGTAGTGGAGTTTTTCGAAAAATCTGCTTTAGGTTACAAAAGAGTAGTTTTGAGCCTAAAGGGAACAGTAATGCCCCATGACAAGTATTCGCTATTCTTTATCGGTGACATTTATCAGACAGGAAGTCAGCCCAAGGTTAACGTAACCTTAATGGTTGGCGATAAAGCATTATTGCAAGATGTAGTCAATGTCAAGGTACAGTAGAAATAATTATATATACATTTTAGGATGGCATAAAGCCATCCTTTTTTGTTGTACAGTAAGTACATTTTTTATGAGAAATAATGTTGTAAACTTGAATATAGTTAAATAATTCCATATATATAGAATTGATATACAAAGTATAGCTTTGTTGTATAAAACCTTATCCGTGAGATAATGTTATTAGAGGTGAATTTGTGTGTTTGCTTTACAATATCGCGAAATAGGTTTAAAAATTGCATATTATAGAAAAAAACGAGGCTATACGCAAGCTCAATTGGCTGAAAGGATTGGTGTCAGCACCAATTATTTAGGCCTAATTGAAAGAGGAAATAATGGTAAAAGCTATTCCATGGAAACCTTGTTGAGTATAGCCGAAGCTTTAGATGT
>Kenny_p2__coassemble_1699_pt1 | contig 13130 bp, 10 predicted proteins | sample Kenny_p2__metabat2_high_PE_028 | metagenome-assembled genome bin Kenny_p2 | reverse complement strand
ATGGTAAAAGCTATTCCATGGAAACCTTGTTGAGTATAGCCGAAGCTTTAGATGTGGCTGTAGCTGATTTATTCAGCGGGATGTAGATGTGTTAAATGGTGGAATCAGTAATCTATTAGGCTTAAAGATAGAGTGTTTTCGGAAAATATTTAAAAGTTTTTTATTATACATCAATCATAATCAAATTAAGGAGAGTGTTGTAAATGGAAAATGTTGAGAGATTAGTCATTACCTTGAATCCAGAACTTAATCCTTCTGGTCGTAAGCGACCTATTACTATTAAAAGAGAAATATTGGAGGATCCTGAATTTCAAGAACTGTCTAAAGATGAAAAAGAGGCTGTTTTGTGTAAAATTGATGATCTGATCGAAAATTGCTGTGAATATGGTACATTGAGTGAAATGGCTATGGATATTACTGAGAAGGAATGCGGTCTTATGACTATTGTTTGTGCGTCTACTATGTTTTTTAATAAGGATTCTTATAATTTGTTGATACCTATTAGCGAATGTAATAAGAATATGAGGAAACGTAGCGTAGTTTTTGAATATGTAGACGGAGCTGTAGTAGAAGGTGGAGAAGTTATAGCTGTAGTATCTGTTGGTAGTAGAGAATATTATCAAGGTAAGCCATGGAAAAAAGAACTGTGGCAAATAAGAATGCCTTTTGATGGTAGAGTTTTTGCTGTTGCTGATTTTAATAACGAAGTTACACCTAATAGTTATAGCTGGGGACAAGACTTGTTTGTAATTGGTAGCAAAGATGATACTAGAAAAGATGCTATAGCATGGTATAAAAAGGTAACTGGCAAGGTTTCAGAATATAAAACATCTGAAGAAATTGAAGAAGAAAAAAATGAGATTAATATTAAAGTTGATAAATTTACCAGTAAATGGGGAATATAAATAGATAGAAAATTTCTTGTACTGTCATAAGTATATTTATTATATTATCTAGTTTATATAATTTGTAAGGTTGGTGTTATGATGCGTTGTCAAAAATGTGGAACTGAAGTTCCGTCACAGTGTGTATTTTGTTATGTGTGCGGAAGCAAGTTAATAGAAGAAAATTCTGTTTGTAATAACAGTGTTCAAAAAAATGAAAGTATTAATAACCACAAAAATGATATTTTAGGGGTAGAAACGGCAATGCCCAAGGAGAAAGATATAAATATTGCTGGAACTGTATATTCAAATGTTAGTGATGCAAGTACCATTTATGGCGAAACTAAATTTTGTGGAGCGCGTGGCCATGGATTTGCTGCTGAAAGAGCAAACCATTTGTATGATAAAGTGACAGGCAAGGATGCAAAGCTTGTGGGTGACGATAATGTTAAAAATGGTCCGGATCGTATTGTAGATGGAACTGTTATTCAGACTAAATACTGTGCTTCAGGTTCCAAGTGCATTGGGGAATGTTTTAAGGACGGTAAATTTAGGTATGTGAATAGTGATGGAACTCCTATGCAGATAGAGGTTCCATCTGATAAATATGATGATGCTGTTAGGGCTATGGAGGAGCGTATCCGTAAGGGGCAAATTTCTGGTGTAACTGATCCTAAGGAAGCTAAAAATATTGTAAGAAAAGGTAGATTTACCTATGAACAGGCGAAGAATGTTGCTAGATTTGGTACTGTAGAGTCCTTGACTTATGATGCTGTTAATGGAGCCATTATTGGTTCAGCTTCCTTTGGTATCACGGCTGCGATGACTTTTGCTGTTTCTATTTGGAATGGAGAAGATTTTGAAAATGCTATAGAGGGAGCTATTACGTCTGGATTACAGGTTGGTGGTCTGGCATTTGCAACTGCTATAGTATCCGGTCAATTGGCTAAATCAAGCGTAAATGGAGTAGTATCTGCATCTTCTGCAAAATTAGTTAGCTTGATGGGGCCTAAAGCCTCTGCCGTTTTAGTAAATGCTTTTAGGAGCGGTACTAATATTTATGGAGCTGCAGCCATGAAGAGCGCACAAAAATTATTGGGTAGTAATATTGTTACTAGTGTTGCGTCCGTAATAGTGTTGTCTTCTATGGATGTAGTTAATATTTTCCGTGGTCGCATTTCTGGAGCACAGTTATTTAAGAATCTTGTTAATACGGGTGCATCTGTGGCCGGTGGTACTGCAGGGTGGGCTGCAGGTGCTTCTGCAGGTGCTGCTTTAGGTTCAATTGTGCCAGGAGTTGGCACCGCTATTGGTGGTGTAGTAGGAGGCCTTTTTGGCGCTTTTGCAGGTGGTAGTGCCGCGGGAAAAGTAGCATCAGCTGTTACTGATGAATTTATAGAAGATGATGCTAAGGAAATGATTGCAATTATAGAGAGTCGATTTAAGTCGTTGGCAGAAGATTATTTGCTAAATAAGGAAGAAGCAGAAAAAGTAGTTGAGTATCTTGCTCAGGATTTAGATGGCTCTATTCTTAAGGATATGTATGCTTCTAGTAGCAGGTCTATATTTGCTAATAACTTATTAGTTCCCAATATAGAGATTGTGGTAAGGTCTAGAACTAAAATTTCTATGCCTAGTGAAGAGCAAATGATTAAGGGATTGAAGTCTGTATTAGAAAAAGCTGGCGATGAGTAATAGAATATTTTAGAAAAATTATTTACCTAGTTTTTAAGCTGGTGGAATCAAAATTGGTTCTACCAGCTTTTTTACGTTTTAAACTCCTTTTTGTTTGTACAAAGAGTACAACCTTTTAGTTTAAAAATGTTCTAAACTTATTACATAAGCAATGCTAAGACAATAAATGTAAGTGAAAATTTACTCGGAAAGGTGGGTGAGCTTATGGACGAGGATAAATTAGCAGAGCTTAGAAGGCTTTTAGGAGCAAAGGTTGTTTTTTATCGCAAGTTGAAGGGGTGGAATCAGTTGAAGCTTGCTGATAGATTGGGAATTACACGTCAGTATTTATCAAAAATTGAGCATGGTCAATGTTCGTGTAGTGTGGAGCTGCTGGTATGTATTTCGACGGTCTTAGGAGTTGATATTGCGGAACTGATAAATAGTAAGGGCTTACGCGAGGACTAAAGGATGGGAGGTTATATTTATGAAGCTTGGTAAGGTTTTAATGTATGGTGTTATTGGTTTTGCGGCTTTAGTGGTTATAGGCAATGCCTTGCGTCCGCCAACAGCCAAGGAGGTTGTGGACGACGCTATTGAGGCAGGCTCTATAAAGCCTGTTTTGGAGCGTTGTGCAGAGGTTGATGACAACAAGCGCTTACAGGTTTCTTATGAAATAAGTAAGGAGTTTTGCGATAGGGTGGCTAAGAATATAGATAAGGGCGCGGATAGTCAAAATAACAAAATCAGCAAGGCGCTGAAAGATTTGCCGTCCAATGATCCTAAGCTAGACTATTTGGGCGCTTTATCTATTCTCAAACATAATTTTGAGTCCATGTATAGCATTAACAAAGAGTTGGATTCTATTGAAAAGGAGTTGGAGCGCTGTGGTCTTGGTAGCAATGTAGATTATCTTGACCCAGACCAGGTGGTGCGCAGAAGCTTTTATATAGCGTCTCAGGAAATTGGTGGTGATAAGCAGGTTTATGCTATTACAGGTCATAACCGCATAGCTAACTATGGTTATTCTGAGTATTTTGATACTGTTTATGAGCGAGAGGCTACTTATGTTTCTAATTTAGATACGGAGGGGTATTTGGAAACATATAATAAAGGCTTGTTTTATGGAGAAGGTCTTTATTCAATGTATGTAATGCCTACAGGTACACGTAAAACCATAACTATAAACGGTTTTGAGCGCGAGGTGCCTGTTTATATGTATGTTTCTGATGAGGCGTATAGATATCTCCATCCGTTGAGACAATGGAGACAGTTTGTGGAGGCTCGCAAAAAGGCTCTAAAAAACACTGCGGAGCTTTGTGATTTGCTAATAAATAATTATGGTAAAAAGCCTTATTCCCATGAGTATGTTTCTGTTTTGACCAATGGACTTGATCTTAACATTTCTACTGCTGACATTGAAAAAAGAAACGATTTGCAAAGTCAGAATGAATACAGAGGTCAAAAGCTTTATAGACTAAATGATGGCGCTGATATTAGGTTCGATGCTGAAAGATTGACTTGCAATAGTGTAAGTTTTAACCACGAGGATATTCAGAATTCTAAAGGCGTTAAGATAGGTGACAGCAAGGCTGAGGTAAAGGCTAAAATGGGTGCTGATTATTATTTGTATGATGAAGAAAGGGGATTAGAATATTTATTACCTAACGGGCAAATTATTAGTTATATTTTCTATGGCAACAGTGACGCTCTTAAGGAAATTGAGTATAGCAGATATGAAGGTAAAATATGGTAAATAATATGTGGGTTGAATTTGTAATTACAATTTGAGTGGAATAAAAATACAAAAACCGTCCTGTCTCATTTGAGGCAGGACGGTTTTATACTTGTTTTTGCTAAATTTCTTTAATTTTTAGCTTACTCAAATTTAAGTGACGAATGTATGTCACTTGAGTTTGCTATGATAATAAAAGAAATCAATAGTCTTTTTATTATCATAGTTTTGGTTAATCTTTGCAGTGATTTTGCCAAATTGGCAGATGTTGAAGGTTTATTATAATTTTAGGAAGGGGGGAGCTTATGAAGTCCATTTATTTTACGGCTTTAGGAGGAGCCCAGAGTGTTGGCAGTAGCTGCTACTATTTAAGGCTTGGTAAATGCAATGTTTTATTAGATTGTGGCACATCAAGATGCAGTGGCTTTTCTTATGGCCCTGATTTGCAGCCAGTGCTCAGTGAGCCTTTTATGAAATCATTAGATGAATTAGATCATATTTATATATCTCATGCTCATGGAGACCATATAGGATACCTAAAGGCGCTAATGTCTAAGGCCCATAATGCAGCTGTTTATATGACTCCGCTTACAAGGGTATTATCAGGGATGTATAGCAATAATAGCTTGATTGATAATTTCACTCATGAATCATTGATGGAGCCTGAAGAAATGATGGATTATGAAAAAAATAGTAGGCTATTAGATGTAAGCTTTCTACAAAAAATCAAGCATCCTGAGTATAGGGTTGCGTTTTTTCCTGCAGGACATATTCCTGGGGCGATGATGACACTCATTGAGTATGAAGGTAGAAGAATCCTATATACAGGAGATTACTCAGTTGGGACTAATGGTTATTGGCTTCCAGATAATTTAAATATAGATGTCCTGATTATTTGTGGCTTGCATGCTAAGCACCCTTGGTACAGACGTAAACCGAATAATAGAATTGAAAACGCTATGCAGATGCTGGAACAGGGAACGTCAGTATACCTACAAGCCAGAGAACCATATAGAGTCATAGAGCAGCTGACAAATATTAATAATGCTATGGCACAATCGCCTTGTAAGTATCCTATTTACTTAGATAATTCTGCGATGAAGGCAGTACGGACAGTAGAAAGCCTTAATGCACCTATTATGCAAAAGAATAACTATGCTCTTGTAGGATCAATCCCTTTGGAGCCACATGTTATGATTGGTTCTAAATTAAAAAGGATGGTAGATAAAAGCTATAAGCTTTTTAATAGTACCTATACCTTGCACGAGGATTACGATGAGATGAAGCAGTTTATCAAGAGGATTAACCCTAGGCAAGCACTAGTAGTTCATTGTGCAGACGGCTATGGTGATTGGCAGTTGGAGCAAGAGCTGATGCATGATCCAGATTGCAGAACACAGTTGCTTTTTCCTGAGGAAGGACAAATTTATACAATATAAAAGCTTAGTATTAGGTAGGAAAGGGGTATTTTATATGAATGATAAAAGAAATTCTCAAATAGAAAAAATAGTACAAATTGTTCATAACAAGGTTGAGGAGAAAAGCAAGCGTTTTTTACGCTTGAGTAATGACCTGATTTTAGAAAATATGGTGCTGAGACTTTTAGCAGAGGACAGTAGCCGCTCTCCAAAAAATTGTCGTGATATATTGCGTGAGAATTGTTATATGGACTGTAGTATGGAAGATATTTTGCGAGTTTTTCGTGATTATAAGATTAACTCCATCGAGAAGCGCAAGAATGTTTTGGGTACTGTTGCAGATATGGTATCCCTTATGGATAAGGCTATGCAGGGTGATGCTAAAAGCTTGCTTAGTTTTAAAGACGCATTTAAGACCATGATATCTGACGATAAGGTACGTTGCTCTAGAAGGTATAGTAATTTGATTTTGGCGTTTTTGTATCAAAAAATTACTGTATTGGCTATTGGTAATGATAAAGAAGAAATACTTAATTTTGGCAGTACTGTAGCTAAATACCTTATTTGGGATATTGTGGATGCTGTTAAATCTGTTTATAAAAGCTTTGGTAATAAACGAGAAAATAAAAGAAAAGTAATAAATATTGAAGAGTATGAAAGAGCTCTTGGCCGTATGGAGGAGCTAGAAAGAGCTTGGCAGCAGACAGATATGCTTTTAAATGATTTGCAGAAGGAATTTGATGAGCGAATTGAAGCTGCTAAGCTACAGGAAATGACAGAATTTTTTGGCAAGCTCAATTCTGAGAAATACGGATATATATTAGATGAGCTTTTGGTGCTTCGTAAGGGTATGGAGGTTATTCGTCAAAAGGGATATGAGCTTCCTTTGGAAATTAATGGCTTGTTAATTATGGTAAAAAAGCTGATTCAGTTTGTAAGAGATAATCATATTAATCCTATGGTACGTCCGGATTCAGTGCAAAATGTAAGGGTTAGCGATGTTGAGTTTTGGGATTATGAGGGATCCCCTTTTATGAATGTAGAGGAGGAAAAAACTGTAAAAGTAATTTCTCCAGGTTGGATATATAGTGATAAGGACGTACAGATTTCACGTCCTAAGGTAAAGGAGGTTTAGTCTATGCTTATTGATAATCATGAGCATTCCGATCTTTGTGTAGGCATTGATTTAGGAACTACCAATTCTGTGTTGGCAACAATTAATAAAAAGCCCAATGGTGATATTATTAGTAAAATTGTTGACATTAGTCGTCCAATGGATGTTTTAAAGGGCTTGGGACTTAATGAATCAAGAATGAGTAGTCAAAAGAGGTCTTTGCTTCCATCATGTGTTTATTATGATGAACAGCATGGTTTAGAGCCTGTTATTGGCGATTTTGCTAAAATGCAGTATCCTAATCGTCCTCATTTAGTGGCTAAATCTATTAAGAGTCAAATGGGTATGCCTGTGGCAGAGGGACTGGATGCTGCTATTCCTGATAAAACTCCTGCGGAGATTTCTGCACGTATCCTCAAGCATATGCTAAAGGAGGCTGGTAGGGTATATCGTCAACAGATTACGGATGCAGTTATTACCGTGCCCGCAAATTTTGACTCAGTTATGTGCCAGGCAACAAGAGACGCAGCTGCTCTTGCTGGTATTCAAATAAAAAATTCTGATGGTAGTGAGAGGCCTGTATTATTGTCAGAGCCTAATGCTGTTATTTACGATTTGATTAATCAAGTTCATAATGGAGAGATTTCCTCTCATGTAATTGACCTTAGTACGGAGAAGAATGTGATGGTTTTCGACCTTGGCGGTGGTACACTTGATATTACTATGCACAAGATTAAACGACGCGAGGACTGCCCTGATGTGCTTAAGGTGGATGAAATTGCTACTAACCGTTATACTAAGCTAGGCGGTGATGATTTTGATGAGCTTCTTGCGGAAGCTATGTTTAATCGCTATCTTGAGCGTTATAGCAAATATAGTGGTGTAAAATACAAACTGGAACAGCAAAAAAGCACTATTATGCCAGTAATGCGCAACTATGCAGAGCAGTTAAAGCTGGAGGTAAGTGAACGCTATCGTGATGGCAATGCTGTTGATGACAGTGATTTTGGTTGGGATGATGTACTGGAGGATGATGGTAAATTTGAAATAGGCGGTAATATTGGCGGCGTTGGCTATGCCTATGATGACAGCTTTACGAAGGAGGAGGTAGAGCAGATTTTAGAGCCTTTGATGGGAAGAAAATTAAGCTATAATGACTATCAAGGGTTTGAAAATATTGACGTTAGCACCAATATTATCTATCCCATCCTAGATGTTTTGCAAAAGGCTGCAGCCAAGCTGCAGTCGGAACCTGTTGTTGACGCAGTTATTGTAAATGGCGGTATGAGTAAATTTTATATGATTATTGATCGTTTACGAGAGTTTTTTGGATTGGAGCCAATAGTGGCTCTCGATTCCGATTTGGCAGTTGCTAGAGGCGCAGCAGTATATCATTATTACCTTCATTTGTACGATGCAAGTATGAAGGAGGATATGCGATTGCTTTATAATACGGATTCTCCTGTTGCAGAGCCATGTGGAGATAAGGCTGCTGCTTCAGTTAAAAAGGAAAAAGCATCAGAAAATAATCTTTTTAATGGTGTTAATAGGGGCATTGAATTTGGCAAAACAACCCTTAATGATGATTTATATTTGGGCGCTCGTAATGGTGCTGTCCAGCTTCTTGTTCCTGCAGGCTCAGAGCTGCCCTATGATTCACCTATTATCAGAGGCTTTCAATTAGACGCGGGCTGTGACGAAATTGCTATTCCTATTAAAAGACGTAGTCATAATGACAGCTATGTTACTATAGCAAATGGCCGTTTAAAGCTTGGTAAAAGCTATCCTGCTGATGTATATGTATCCATTAGGGTAAATATGAGCAGCAGTAAGCTGATTAGTATGTATATGATGATTTCCTCAGATTTAGAAGGATTACATGTTTTAGAGCATAGAAATGCGGAAATTGTTATCGGTAGCTATCATAATACTAGCAAAGTAAAGATGGCAGCACCTGTAGGCGCTAAATTAAATGTCACCAATGAAATGCATAAGCTTAAACAATTGTGTGATAGGCTGTTAATAGTTTCCAATGCTGATCGTAGGAAAAAGCTTTATGATGATATTTCCTTCTGCGTAAAATGTATTAATGCAGCCGGAAATAAAGATGAATTTGCCAATGAAGTTTTATATTATATGCAATATGGCTTTAATAGTGAGCTGAAGCTGCGTCTTTATACTATTGCTAGAAAACAGTGTGCATATTGGTCAGAGGCTGACAGGGCTAATCTTGCGACTATTTGCGTACAGCAGTTGAATGGAGTTATTAGAGGATATGATGACAAAGGCCTTAGACGCAATCTGAATATTCAGGCTGTTTATGCATTAGGCTTTTGTGGTTCAGATAAACAGATTATGAAGCTTGATACGATTAAGCATATACCAGCGTATAAAGCAGCTTGCATGTATGTTTTTGGCAAACGACATTTAAACACTCAATGGATTTGTGAGCTTTGCTACAACGATGTGCGGTTTAATAATCTGCGAGGTCTGCAAAACACTTTGCACGCTTTAGGTATGGCCTTACGTCGTGATGAAGGAATTTCGGTAGAGCAAATAGACATTGATGAAGCTGTTAATAGACTATGTCAGGTAATTAGCTATAATGCCAATGTTGATTTAAGATATAATGGTATTATTACAAGCGCCTTGATTGCTCTTGGTTATGCTTGTGACCAGCGTTTTGGTAGCAATGGCGTTAGCGACAAATCTATTGAAAAGGTACGCTATTTGATTGATACTATGGAACAAAGATTTGATGGCAATGTGTATAATTGTTTAGTAAGATCCATTACTATTGTAAGTAAAATGCTGAATGGAGCTGTATTGACTCAAGATGAGGAGCAGTTCTTGTTAAGAAAGCTAGAGATATAATAAGCTGTATAGTAGGCTTTTAGAAAGCTTGATTGGTTAGTAAAATAAAAATCTCCTAATGTGATATGTTGACAAAGACAGATAAGTCGATGCACAGTCACATTAGGAGATTTTTTATAAGTAAAAGACGAAATGAAATTGTTAATATTAATAGTTCAAAATTTAATGATATATTATGCCTATTATAATGATGACTTATAATGGTGACCCCGGCCAGAGTCGAACTGGCGCAAAACCCTGCTCCGGAGGCAGGTGCTCTATCCACTGAGCTACGGGGCCATGACTATTTATAATAGGAGAATTATATCATATTTTCCATTTTCTAACAATGATTAGGTGATATTTTCGTGACATTTTGTTATTTGGGGCATTTTAAGTTGTAATTTATATGAATATGCAATAGAATTTATAATAGAGTATTTTGTTTTGATATAGATGAGGCTTTGGCTTACTGGCTGGCAAAATTTATCAGGCTGCTTGGGAGTAGCTATCTTGTTAGCATAACAGCTATAATATTTGCTAATTATTATGCCTAAGGCTATGCCAGTATAAATATTGTATTATGTTTTGTATTAAGCGGCTTGATATGATTTGAACAAGGTAAGCATATGGATTAGTGTTTAGGCTATTATATATAATGTAGAAGAAGGGAATATGAATGCAGCAAAAAAATATTTATAGGCTGGTGCTTTTTACAGCTGTTTTGTGTTGGAGCTTATGGAATTATAAGGTAAGCTTAGGAATTTTAGGCTCTGCCTACGATATTATTTTTCCGTTTTTAGTAGGTGCTTTTATTGCCTTCATTGTTAATGTGCTGATGGTGAAGCTGGAGCATGTGTGGGAGCTTGTCTTCAGCAAGGGGCCACTGCTTAAAATTAAGCGTCCTGCTTGTATGGTACTTAGCTTTTTAATGATGCTAGCGGTGCTAGTATTTACAGTTATTTTAGTTGTTCCCGAGCTGCAAAGCAGCTTCCGTACACTAGCTAAACTGATTCCGCCGGCAATGGCTAAGCTTAATGTGATTCTTCACGAAAAAGCAATTCAGTTTAATGTGTCTGCTGCGGACTGGCAGCAGCTGTATGACCAGTGGATGGCGATACAGAATAATATTGTCCAATATATTCAGACTAACAAGAGTCTGCTGCTTTCCAGAACCTGGAACGCTACGACCTCCGTTGTAGGTGTTATTACAGAGCTGGTAATTGGCTTTGTGGCGGCGGTGTATTTGCTTTTAGAGAAGGACGAGCTGGCACAGAGCGCACGTCGCACTGTTTATGCTTTTTTGTCCAAGGATAAGGCTGATTATGTGCTTAGCGCTGCTCGTACTACTCATGAAATCTGTACAGGCTTTGTTGGTGGTCAGCTTTTGGTAGCCTTTTTATTAGGCTGTATGTGCTTTATTGGTATGCTTATTCTGGGCTTGCCCTATGCGCTGGTGATTTCCGTTTTGGTTGGCGTTTTGGCGCTTATTCCTATTATTGGTACCTTCTTTAGTGCTGCTATAGGCTGCTTTTTAATTATGGTGGCTGCTCCTGAGAAGATTTGGTACTTTATTATTTTGTTCCTGGTGCTGCAGCGTATTGAGGGTGATTTGCTTTATCCGCGCATTGTAGGAAAGTCTGTAGGCTTATCCGAGCTGTGGGTGTTGGCGGCAGTAACTATTGGCGCTAGTCTGGGCGGTATTATGGGTATGATTTTGTGTGTACCCTTCTTTAGTATTATCTATAGACTTTTCTCTCAAAAGGTAGAGGCAGAGCTACAGAAGAAAAATTTGAATGATATGTAATGCTTTATCATTGTATGAAGAAATATTAGGTTATTTTTGCTGAAAGTGATATAATAGATAATTGATTCCATTGAAAGAGGTTAAATACATGATTACAATTCGCGATAGAGTACGTTTTGTTGAAACAGATATGATGGGCGTGGTTCATCATGCCAACTACCTGCGTTGGTTTGAAATGGGACGTGTGGCTTATTTGCGTGCCTGTGGCATTACCTTGGGCGAGCTGATGGATGCCGGCGTTATTTTTCCCTTAACAGAGGTGCAGGCTAAGTACAAAAATTCCTGTACCTTTGACGATGAGTTTGAGGTTCAGGTAAAAATGAGCGGCTTTAACAAAGCTAAGATGGAGTTTACCTACAAGGTTATCCGCCTGCGTGACAATGCAGTGGCTGTAGAAGGCTTTACACGTAATCTGTTCACTGATAAGGATGGCAAGATTACTCGTCTTGCTCCTGAATGGTACGATAAGATTTATAAAGTATATGCTGCAGATAAAGCAGCAGAGGCTGTGGAGGAGTAGAAATGGAAAAATACGAAATTGTGCCGGTTCCTACAAGGATATTGACTCATCATGATGATATTTGCGATGCTATTCTTGAATATGGCAAGGATAAGATTGGTCCTGATGACGTTGTTTGCGTTGCGGAAAGCGTTGTGGCAATTACTCAGGGACGTGCTTTGCGTTGTGAAGAATTTAAGCCTGGCTTTTTAGCTAAAACCCTGTGCCATCTGTTTCCGTCTAAGGGCAGTATCAGCAGCTGGTACAGTATGCAGGCCTTGATTGATGCTGAAGGTGGTCCTCGTGTGGTAATGGCGGTTATTTGCGGCTTTGCTGCTAAATGCGTTGGCGTTGCTGGCGTTTTCTACCGCATGGCTGGTAAGCAGGCACGCTTGATTGATGATATTACAGGCACCATGCCTCCTTATGATAAGCACGTTGTATATGGTCCTGAAAACCCTGACAAGGTTTCTGAGGATATTACTAAGGCCTGCGGCTGCTTTGGCGCTGCTGTTGCTGACGTAAATGACCTGAAGCGTTCTGCTGTATTGGGCGTTTCCAAGGGTGTGGATGCGGACAAGGTTGCTGCTATTCTTATTGATAACCCCTTTGGTAATGGCAGTGAGAAAACTCCTATCTGTATCATTAAAAACTATCGTAAGGCGTAAGGAGGAGAGGCAATGTTAATCTGTGTTTTGAAAGTTATTCTTGCTGTAATCGTCCTGGCCTTTGTGGTAGTGGGCGTATTTATTATGATGCGCGGTGACGCGGAGATGAATTTCTATTCTAAGAAGAGAACTACTGCAGCTAAGGTTTCTGAAGATGGTAAGCGCTTAGATTTTAATGTAGAAATTCCTTACGATAATACTGGCAAGCAGGAGGGTACTATTATTGATACCTATATGCGTATCTATCTTCCTCAAGAGCAATATGATGATGTGCTGCTGCGTGGCAAGGTAAATCTTAAGGGCGTAATGCGCGAGGACGATTATTTTGAAGCTTTGCTTGTACCTGAAGGAACTGGCAACACCTTGGTTTTGCGCTTTGAAGCCTATGCACGTAATGGCAAAACCATTAAGGAAGCATTAGGTCAGATTCCTGATGTAGATGTAGCACTTTTTGTTGATTGCCGTGGACGCAGAGAGC
>Kenny_p2__coassemble_1344_pt1 | contig 16532 bp, 12 predicted proteins | sample Kenny_p2__metabat2_high_PE_028 | metagenome-assembled genome bin Kenny_p2 | reverse complement strand
AAACCAGCAACTTTTTCAAGGGACTTTTTGCTAAGCTCGCAACTTTTTCAAGGGACTTTTCGTCAAACCAACAACTTTTTCAAGGGACTTTTATAATAAAAATCTCACAGATATAGAAAAGGACTGCGCCATAATACGCACAGTCCTAAATCATTCAATATAGTTTTTACATCACCTAATTATGATTTATTCCTTGAGCACACCTTTTTCGATTCTTACAACCCTGCTGCACAAAAAATCACAAACAGCCTTATCATGAGCAATAAGCATATAGGTAAGGCCATTACTTTTTTGAATATCTTTAAGCAGATGTAATATTTGTGCCTGAACAGAAATATCCAGCATGGATGTAGGCTCATCAAGAACCAAGACCTTAGGCTTTAATAGTAAGGCCCTAGCTATGCTGAGACGCTGTATTTCGCCACCACTTACTTGATGCGGATAACGGTCCAAGACTGCTGTATTCAGCTGAACAAGCTCTAACAGCTCTTTAATCCGTTCTTCACTATTTTTATCATAACGATTAAAAATCTTTAATGGTTCTCTTAAGCTTTTTCCTAATTTAAAAATAGGATCAAAAAAGCTTTCCGGTCGTTGAGAAATAAGCTGCACCTGACTACGAAAGGGCTTTAAAGCACTTCCTTTAAGAGCAGTAATATCCTGACCTTCAAAGAACACATTGCCTGCATCAGCCTCTATTAAACGTAAAAAAATACGCGCCAAGGTGGTTTTACCGCTGCCACTTTGTCCCATAATGCCAACACATTCGCCTTCATCCAGCTGCAGGCTGCAATTATCAAGAACAGTAAATTTTTGATTTGTATTGCGGTTATAATATTTTTTGCAAATTCCGTCACAGCTAAGCATATAAAAAGCACCTCACCATTGTTTCAGCATCCACTTTGTACAGCTCAGGTACCTGCTCCAAGCAACGCTGCTGACAATGCTTACAGCGTGGAGCAAAACGACAGCCCTGTAAATTATCACCAGGTTCAGGCGCTTTGCCATGACATGTTTGAAAGCCATTTTCCGGCATAGCTGCTACAAAGGCCTTAGCATATGGATGCAAGGGTCTATCAAAAAGCTTGCTGCTTTTTTCTACAATCTGCCCTGCGTACATAAGCGCAACAGTATCACTCAAATTTCGAGCCAAATTAATATCATGAGTAATAATAATCATACTGGAGCATTTTATGCTTTTAACAGTTTGCAAATTTTCATACACCATGCTACTAGTCTTGTCATCAAGCCCCTTAGTTGGCTCATCTGCGATAATCCACTCTGGATTAAGGCATACGCTCATGGCGCACAGCACACGCTGCTGCATACCACCAGATAGCTCAAAGGAATAGGCATCTAAAACTCTATCTGCATCCTGCAAGGAAAAGCTTTGTAAAAGCTGCCTTTTAATACTGTCATCAGCGTCCTTTATTCCGCCAACCTCTAAAATATCGTTAAACTGCTTTCTGATACTACGAATAGGATTTAAGGATTCACTAGGATTTTGAGGAATAACCGCAACACATTTACCATAAAAATCAGGCATTATCTCCTTTTGCTTAAGCAGCTCTTTGCCTGCGTAATAAATTTCACCGGAAAAATTTACATAACTAGGTAAAATTCCTAAAATGGCTTGTCCAAGAACAGATTTACCACAGCCGCTTTCGCCTAAAACAGCCGTAATCTGACCCTCTTTGAAGGTATAGGTAACATTATCCACTGCTTTAACAAGACCGCTTTTAACAGGAAAATGCACGGAGAGCCTTTGTAATTCAATATCATGCTTTACCATTTTCTTACCTCGTTAAACTGCACATCAAGACGGTCACGTAAAACATCACCTAAGGAGTTAATAGAAAAAATTAATAAAAATATGCAAAGTCCAGGAACAATAATCAGATGTGGAGAACTGCGATAATATAGCATAGCATCATTAATCATAACACTCCAGTCAGGAGTTGGTGGCTGCACACCTAATCCTAAAAAGCTTAAACCTGCTACGGATAAAATTCCTCTGCCTACACGAATGGTAAATAACACCAACAGCTTATTCACCATATTAGGTACAAGATGAAGAAAAATAATCCGCCAATCACTGCAGCCCAAGCAGCGCAAGCCCTCCACAAAGGGCTCTTCCTTTAAACGCATTACCTCAGCTCTTACTATACGTGAAAAGCCAGCCCATGATGTAATAACTAGGGCTAAAACAAGGCTTTCTATGCTTGCTCCCAAAATGCCTGCTATAGCTATCATAAAACAGCTGCCTGGAATACCCATAAAAATGTTGCTGAGCATAGTAAAGAAATGGTCCACAGCACCGCCATAATAGCCACTGGCAAGACCTATCAGCATACCAGACCCCAGTGATAGCACTGCCGCAACCAATGATAAAAGCATGGATGTCCTGCCACCGTAAAGAATACGACTAAACATATCTCTTCCTAAAGCATCCGTACCAAAAAAATGCTCATAGCTTGGTCCCTGCAGCCTAATTGCCATATTAGGCTCAAAGGGATTATAGGATGCTAAAACAGGAGCCAAAAGACTGCAGCCAACAATCAAAAGCAGTATGGACAAAGAAAAATATAGCTTTATATTTTGTGTGTTCATTCCTTGCCACCTGCCTTTATCCTAGGATTGTAATAAAAAATCAATAAATCAACTAAAAGAGTAACTATGACCAAAGTAAAACCGCTTACCAATACATAGGCCTGCAAAACAGGATAATCTCTAAAACGGATAGCGTCCAACGCCATTGTGCCCAATCCAGGCAAAGCAAAAATGCTCTCCACAATTGCAGAACCTCCCAATACTCCTGCAAAGTAGTTACCTAAAAGAGCAATTACTGGAATGATTGCATTGGGTACAGCATAGCTTAAAAGCAGCTTTAGCTTGCTTATACCTCTAATCCTTGCCACTAAAAAATACTGACTGCTAAACTCGTTTAACAGCATGCCACGCATAAAACGACACACCATACCAGATGTTGCACAGGAAAGCACCATAGTTGGCAGCACAAAGCTTTGCCAACCATTGCTGCCACTTGTAGGCAAAAGACGCAGTGTTTCACTAAAAAGCAAAATCAAAACCAATGCCAACCAAAACCCTGGTACAGCCAGCATAGCATTAGTAATAGAATTTACAGCTTTATCTATAAATTTGCCTTCATTTATAGCACAAACAACACCCATACCAATGCCAACAATGCCCGCTACCACCAAAGAGCTAAAAGCCAAGCACAGCGTGACAGGCAAACGCAGCATCAGCTCATGAAAAATGTGACGACCTGTTATATAGCTTGTGCCCAAATCTCCCTGCAAAACCTGCAGCAGCCAGCTTCCGTAGCGTTCTAAAATAGGCCTGTTCAGTCCCATCTCCTCACGCATGGCCATAATCTGAGCATCAGTAGGCATATCAAGACCATTTTGAGCTAAAGCAAACTCCGCAGGGTCGCCCGGAGAAAGCACGCCCAAAATAAAGGCAATCATGCTAATACCCAGTAAAACAGGAACCATCATCGCTATTTTCTTTAATAAATAATTCTTAATCATTTTGCCCACTCTACCTTTGCAAGGTCCACGCCATAAATCAAGGCATCATAATTTTTTAGTCTCTTATTATAGGCAACAATGCTTTTGTCGTTAAATAAGGGAACTATAGGCTGTTCCTCTATAGAAATTGCCTGAATACGAGCAAATATTTCCTTACGACGCTTTTCATCCAGGCAATGCTTAGCCTCATCCATTAAAGCAATCACCTCGTCATTTTTATAATGCGTGCTGCTAGAAACATTACGTGCTCCATCAGGCATCATAAAGGTGTAAAAAATACTGTAAGGGTCACCATTAGGCAATCCCTGCTGAGTTCTAGCAATATCATACTCACCCTTACGCATCATTTTGTTCATAGTGCCATATTCCAGCGCCATAATCTGCACATCAACACCAATATCGTGCAGCCAATAAGCAATAAGCTCAGCTTCACCCTTTTGCAAAGGGTCACTGCCATTAATGCAATAAATTGCCTTAACACGCTTATCACCCAAGGCCTCCTTAGCCAGCGCCTTGGCCTTAGCCACATTATACTCCACAGGCATAGGCACAAAATAAGGACTGGTATAATTCAAAAGATTTTGTGTGGGATAGGCATAGCCCAAATATAAGGAATTTACTAATAAATCCCTATTAATCATCAAACTGACAGCCTTACGCATACGCACATCATTAAAGGGAGCTCTGGTGCCATTAAGATTCAAAAACCTTGTCATGGTAGATTTGTTAACAGAAATAGCAAAACGAGAATCCTTTTTCACCTCGTCTGCCAAAAATGGTGGAATTGCATTCAAATCAAGTACACCTAAAATTTCACCAGCCTTAAGTGCAGCATAGCGCACCTCAGGACTGGGAATGCTTTTAATAACAAACTCCTTGATGTGAGCCTTTTCGCCCCAATAATCATCAAACTTTTCCAAGCGCACGTATTTATTTAAAGCGTTTTCCTTAATCTTATACGGACCTGTACCAATAGCAAAGCCATTATAATAGCCATCCTTAGTAAAGCACTCCGGAGCATACATAGGACTGCCAAAATCCATCATCTTATAAAGCTGATTAACGTTGGCCTGACCAAAGGTCAAACGCACAGTATAATCATCCAGCTTTTCGTATTTTTTTAGCGAAGGATAATATGTATCAATAGCCAAACCATAAAAGCTTGATTTTTTATAGCCTAGCTTCATTCTGTCAAAATTCTTAATAACGCTATCAGCATTAAAATCAGTTCCGTTATGAAACTTTACTCCCTGACGCAGGTAAAAGGTCCATACCTTACCCTCGTCCTCCATTTGCCAACCAGTTGCCAGCTTTCCCACTGGCTCACCCTTTTCATTATGGGTAATAAGAGGCTCCCACACTCCCAAAATGCGGCTGCAATAAAAGCCATCCTTTTCACCTGGAGCAAGATGCCTATATGCTGCCAAAACAGCAACATCCTTTTCATTATTCTCCACTGTAATATGGGTCCGTTCATTGCCACAGCCAGCCATACACAGTAAAGCCAAGATACAAGCCAAAAGCTTTAGTACAATTCTCATAATAAGCGTACTCTTTCTTAAAGACAGTTATCCACATAGCTAAATTGCCTGTGGATAATGTGGATAATTTATAAATTCATGTATTTTAAACTCTAAATAAGCATTAGTTAATCCATTAACTATACCTAAAACAGATACGAATACTGCAATATACTTCGCAAAAAATAAGTAGAGAAATAAAGAGGGCAACAAGTACCCTCTTTATTCAATACAAGTTTATTAGATTTCGAATTCAGCAGAAACGAAGAAAGTACGCGGAGTGGAAACATATAATTGGTCACCACGTGCAACCATCCAGTAATCCTTATCTGCCACGTTGTAGCACATAGCGCTCAGCTTAACAGGAGTATCATTAATCTTAGTATTATAGGTTACGCCAAGATCGTAAACCATGTAGCTGGGAGCCTCAAGGTGAATACTGTCTTTATTGGCGCTACCACCACTACTTACAGTGTAGAAAGGAGTTGTACCAGTATAGGTTGCACGGCCAATTACGCTAAAGTTTTCGTCAGCCTTGTATTCCAATGCTGCAGAACCACTCCATTTTCCTTGACCAGAAACACGCTTGCCATTCTTATAATCAGCAGTCAAACCCATATTCTCATATTTAGCGTCCATATAAGCAACGCCAATCATACCATGCCATTTATCAGCAATTTGACCGTTGAAGCTCAGCTCAACGCCCTTGTGATTAACATTACCATCTTGTTTCAAGAATTTTTTACCACCAACATTAACATCAATATTGCTAGCTTGATCAATGTCAAAGTATGCTAAAGTGTATACGCCTCCATTAGTAGCATATTTCACACCAATTTCATTTTGTTTAGTCTTAAACGGAGGTAATATATCTCCTTCATTTTCATAGTTCTTATTAAAAGGAACTTCCGCTCCAGCATCAAAGTTTTCAGCGTGATTAGCATAAAACAGGATATTTTCTTCAGGCTTATAGCTTAAGGAATATGTCGGACAGGTACCATCAGATTTTACAGATTCCTTCCAACTTTTAGTACCCTTATTCCAAGATTTGGATTCAATCTCATGCTTATGTACGCCTACCATAGCACCCCATTTGCCAAATTCCATGCTATCTACCAAGGATACGCCCCAAATAGATGATTTATTATTAGGTCTAGTAGTATAACCAATAGCAGTACCATCAGTATGTTGATTTTTGATACCATCATAAATATTGCCAGTGCCAAGGCTAATATTACCTGTATTGTCAGCAGTATTACGATTTCTCCATGCCTTATCAGCAGACAAAATTACTTCGTGCTTAACATCGCCAGTTTCAAATTTATTTTTACTACCAATTTGTGCATAATAGGAGCGTTGCGGAGTTGCACCATTAGTATGCATTAAATCATAGTTACCAGCATCATCAATGATAATATATGCACTATTCTTAGGAGAACGGTTTTGATTCAGCTTTTGTCTGCTATAACCAAAATTAGCGAACAGAGTCCAATCATCATTCATGTATTGCTCATGATTCAATGTTGCAAACCAGCCATAGCCAGCTTTATGGGTACCTGCTGCAGCAAAGTTTTTGCTTCCATCAGGAGCATCAGGAAGACCAGTTACACCAGGTACTTTAGGATTGCTAGAAGGAGTTGCCAATTTAAACCAACGTACAGCATTATAAACATCAAGATCGCGATAATTAGCAAACAAATTAGTGCTGCTATGCTCATCCTTGTGGTCAATATTGATAGCAATACCTTTAGCCTTCATTTCAGCTTCATCAACAGATGTTTCACCATTTAGGATTTCAGTATTCAGGCGCACGCCCCATTCACGATTCTCACCAAAGCGTTGGCTTACATCAAGATATTCACCAAAAGAGCTGTGACCAGAGAAGGTTTGTTTATATTTGATAAAGTCATGCTCGCTAGCACGTTTAGTACGAGCATTAATCAAACCACCTGCAGTAGAGGATTCGTATTGAATACCACTTGCACCCAGCATAGAGTTAGGACCAGAAACAACCTCAACGCTTTCCATAGCAAACATAGGCAGATTGAACTGAGTCATTACACCATGAATACCATTAACATACATAGATGTACCATTAGCACGGAAACCACGGATAGTAAAGTCACCATGCAGCACGCTGCCAGAAGGACGAATGGAAGGAACGCCAACTAAAGCTTTATCCAAGGGCTCGTTAGAGCCAAGGAAATTGTCTAAAGTTTTTTCGGATACGTTGGTTACGCTAAAAGGAGTATCCATAACGTCCTTATCACCGAGAATACCAACAGCACCTTGAGTTTTAGCCATACCACCTGGCAAAACGTCTTTTGCATCTTCTACAACGATGTTATCCATCTTGTAGCTGTCTAACTCTTCTGCATGAACGTTAGCAACAAAGCCAACGCTTGCAACGGCACAGAATACTGCCATTGCCAAACTTTTCTTACCTTTGAACATTTACAAACACCTTTTTCTTTCTTTATTTTCCAAATTCTCTCTACCGAGCTGGCCGTGTTTCGCTTGCATAGAGAATTTAAAAGCAATTTAATACAAAACCTACTTTTTCAACAATCTGATATGCTTATAGCCATCTTCAACGGTTATCTTAGTATTAACCCTATAAATGGCATTAACATTATCCTCTGTCAAAACATCATCCGTAGGTCCATAAGCAAAAATTTTCTTATCCTTCAGCATCAAAAGCTTATCACAGAACATTGAAGCCAAATTAAGATCATGAATAGTCATAATTATGGTAATATTCCGGCTTTTGGCCACATCTGCAATTGTGTGCAAAATAAACAGCTGGTTGTGCAAATCCAAGCTACTTGTTGGTTCATCTAAAATGATAAGCTTGGGATGCTGAGCAAGAGCCCTAGCAACAAATACACGCTGTCTTTCGCCACCACTTAGCTCGCGAATATTACGAAAAGCAAAATCCTCTAGCTGCATGCTTTTGATAATCTCAAAAACAATTTCCTTATCCTTATCCGAATAGCTGCGTTTAGCATAAGGCAAACGCCCCATCATAACCGCATCAACTACAGTCATGGAAAAGGAAGTATTAATATATTGAGGAACATAGGCAATAATTTTTGCAACATCCTCATGCTTCATTGTACGTAAATCCATATCCTCAAAGGTTATGCTTCCTTCCTGAGGCTCATGGATACGATTTATGCATTTGATAAATGTTGTTTTGCCTGTACCATTAGGACCTAGGATACCTAAAATTTCTCCTTGTCCAATTGAAAGAGATATATCATCGAGAATTTGACGCTCTTTTGTATATGCAAAGGATAGGTTTTTAATGTTTAAACTCATAATATCCTCCCTCCTATTCAAACTCTCTGCTCTTAGACATAATAAGATGTACAAAAAGCGGTACGCCAAGGAAGGAAACAACAATGCCTACAGGAATATTTACAGGATACAAAATCAGCTTGCCAACTGTATCACTTACCAGTAATAGCAATGCACCTAAAACAGCTGTAAAAGGAATATAAAAGCGATGGTCCGTACCAATAATAAAACGAGCCATATGAGGAGCAATCAAGCCTACAAAGCCAATTACACCCGTAAAGCTAATAATTGTGGAGGTCAAAAATACAGCCACCAGTCCACCAATAGTACGAATACGTTCAGGATTGATACCTAAGCTTTTTGCTGTTTCATCATCATTAGAGGCCATAGCATTAAGGCGTAATGAAAAATACCAAGTAAACGCAAGACACACCACCACAACAACAGCGGTAAGCAGTACATTGCTCCATGTGGCTCTATTAAATGAGCCAAAGGTCCATTGCACAACAGCCTCCAGCTTATGCTCCTTAGCAAAAAACTCTATTGTAGCAGTCATAGCACTAAAAAGATAGTTAAGAGCAATACCTACCAAAACAATGGTGCTAGGCTTAACGCCTAGCTTTTGTGAAATTCCATACACCACAAAGCCACAGCAGCAGGAAGCAACAAAAGCACACATAATAATTGCCATATCACTTTGAAAAAAAGCACCAGTACCAAAAACAATGCACATAGAAGCGCCAAAGGCTGCTGCTGAGGAAATACCCAATGTAAAAGGACTTACTAAATAGTTTCTAGTAATGGACTGCATAATAGCACCAGAAATAGCCAAACCAATACCAGCCAATACTGACAGCAAAATTCGAGGAATACGTAGTAACAGAATAATTTTATTATTCACAACATCTGTAGAACTGTTAAGCTCACCAGTACAGTACAAATAAATTGCTGTTAATGTTTGAGACAAGGGCGCATCCATGCCTATAGTAGTAAAGTAATAGGCCAATATCACAGTCAGCACCATACATCCTAAAAGCAGCGCATATTTTTTTCTTACAACCTGTTTATATGTAGAATCAATCATTTTTACACCTAATCATCAAAAGAATAGGCAGGATAGGTATGTCCTGCAATATAGGGAAGATGCTGATATTTTTCCAGCCAATCCTTAAACACCTGCTCAGGATGTAGGTCTGGAAGCTGCTCAGGATAGAGATATTTAGCTAAATAAATAGCGCCAACAATCTTAGATGCACCACCATGAACATAATGAGACATCAGAAAAATGTTATCGTTCTTGACAGCATCGATAGTATCCCAGCTAGGACGATTTTTTAACTCGTCCTTAATAGCCTGATGCTCTGCAGCAGTAGGAGGCTCATAAGTAGAATACACGTTAACATTAGAAACCTTTACTATGTATTGAGGATTACGTCTAATGACAGCCTCAGAATCTACCTCTACATTTTGGGAATCTTTAAATACATTGTCCGCTCCGGAATATTCCACCATATTATAAAAATAGTTACCTGGTATGGTAGTATTTCCTACTCTTCTATACTCAAAATAAACACGTTTTTTAGGAACGTCCTTTAATTGCTTTTTAATATAATCTAACTTGCTCATAAAATAATCAGAGCATTCCTTAGCTTCCTTTTCTTTAGCAAAAACCTTGCCTAAAAGCTCACAATTATCCTTAAATTCATCAGTATAATAGGCATCACAAACAAGCACCTTAATACCAAACGGCTTCAGCTTCTCCTCAGCCTCGCTTACAGAACCATTGCCTGTTAAAATGAGTACCTCAGGATTAAGCTCAACAATCTTTTCATAATTCAGCTCACGCTGCCCCTTACCAATAACCTGATCCTTATTAAACTTACCTTTAAAGCCAGTTTGATCTTGATAGATGTTGTAATCAACACCAATAACTCTATCAAGTGCTCCCACTGCATTAATCAGCTCTGCATTATATGCATTGGCAACAACTGCTTTAGTTACAGGGTAAGGCAACTCCACCTTACGACCAATACTATCTGTTACAGTCTGCATAGCTGCAGTCTGCTTTTCCGCCTTTTCGCCACCACAACCGGCAACAAGCACCGCACACACCATTAGCATGCACAGTAAAAAAGCTACATATTTTTTCATTAGGATTCACCTCTATTAGTCATTAAAAGAAAACCTAGGATATGTGTGTCCAGGAAGATATTTTATTCTCTGATATTTAGTTACCCAAGTTTTAAATACTTCCTCTGGATGCAAGTCCGGCAAATATTCCGGATAAACGAATTTAGCAATATATAATGAACCAACAATTTCACTCCCACCATCAAAAGCGTAGTGAGACAAAAACAGAAGCTTGTCATTTTTTACTGCATCTATTTCATCCCATCCAGGTCGTTCAACCATTTTTTGCTTACGAATTTTAAATGTTTCCAAAGACGGTGGAGTATAACATCCTCTTTCACTTCCATCACTAACTTTGACAACATATTGTGGGTTTCTTCTTATTACTTCTTCTCCATCAATATATGGACTATCAACATCATCAAAAATATTCTGAACTCCAGAATTAACTAGCATTGTATAATATGGACGTCCAGGAGTTACACTTACATTTGCATTACGATATTCAAAATATACTTTTCTCTTAGGAACATCTTTGAGCTGCTTATGAACATACTGTAATTGTCCATTAAAATAGTTATAAAATTCCTCTGCTGCTGTTTTTTCATCAAACAACTGACCAATCAACTTACAATTTTTTTCAAAATCACAAGTATAATAAGCGTTGAGAACGAAAACCTTAATGCCAAATGGTTCAAGTATTTTTTCAGCTTCACGCCATTGTCCATTATTAGACAAAATTAACACATCAGGATTAAGTTTTATAATCTGTTCAAAATTAAGGTGCTTTTGATTTTCTCCTATAAGCTGCTCTCTTGTAAAAGTTCTATCGTAAGCCTTATCATTGTAAAAAACATTGGCATCTACACCTATAACCTTATCAATTGCTTTACCTATAGAATTAATCAGTTCAACATTGTGTGAATTAGCAACTACAGCTGTTTTTATCGGAAGCTTAAGCTCAACACTACGTCCCTGTCCGTCAATAACAACTGTTTTTCCAGAATCATTCTCCTCAATGCTACCACAACCAACAACAAAGAAAGCCGTAAATAGGACAAATAAACAACATATTTTGCTAACAATTCCTTTTAAGTACATAATTGAATTTCTCCATTTAATTAAGAAAAGGGGAGACATCCTCCCCTTTTCTAATAGAATTGTTAAATATCAAATTGTGCAGAGAGCATAAAGGTTCTAGGATTAGACAGCATAACAGTATCAACACCAGTCTTAGCAATCCAGTAGTCCTTACCAGTAATGTTGTAGCACATAGCATTTAAGGTTACAGGAGTATTGGAAATTTGGGTTTTGTACTTAACACCCAAGTCAAAGGACAAGTGAGAAGGAACTTCATACTTCTCATTGTTCAGGGAAGCAGTGCCTACATATGTACCTCTGCCTAATACGGAAAAGTTTTCGTCAGCTTGGTATTCTAGACCTAAAACACCGCTCCATTCAGAAGAGCCTGCAACCTTTAGGCCATCATACATACCATTCTTTGTTTTTGCTTGTTCAGCATCCAAATACATAACGCCGCCCATAATGTTCCATTTATCAGTCAGCTGACCATAAGCAGACAGTTCAACACCTTTATACTTGCTTTCGCCATCCTGAACAAATACCTTGCCACGCTCAATATTACTATCTTGTGTAATTTCGAAAGCAGTCAAGCTTGTCAGAACATTGCCCATTTCATACTTGATACCAATTTCATCCTGCTTAGTTTTTGCAGGGTCAAGGATGGTGCCTACATTGTCATAACCACCACCTACAACACTACCTTTATCAAAGGTTTCAGAGTGACTGAAATGCAATGCCATTTTATCATTAGGCTTATAAACGATACCATATACCGGACTGGTAGAGCTAGTTTTCACCTTCTTACTGGTCCCAGCGGGATAAGAATATGATTCGTTACTTACGTGTTGATTGGTAACACCAAACAGCACCTGAGCTTTACCATATTCCATAGTATCCATCAGTTTCCAACCCCAATATTGATTTTTATAAGCAATTTGAGGATCGATACTTGGAATAGGACCATGTGAACCATTTACTACACTGTCATAAATATTGCCATTGGGGCCATCAAACAGGTTGCTGTTATTACCATTAGGCAGACCATTGTAGTTGTTGTACCAAGCTTTATCGATAGACATTACTACATTATGTTTAATTTCACCAGTTTCTAGATGACCTTGTACACCGATTTGACCAGAATAGCTTGTAATATTTAACGGACGACTCCAGTTAGTACCCTTACCGGAGAAATCACCTTTATCGTTAATAATGATGTATTTACTACTCTTAGAATTGATATTGTTGAATAAATCATATCTGTTGTAACCGCCGTTGAAGAAAGCAGACCAGTTTTCATTAAGCTCTTGCTTGTGATTCAAAGTTACTAACCATTGGTCATATTCCATAAATTGACCATCAAAGCTAAAGTTATTCTTAGAATCAGGGGCGTCAGGCATAGTAGTTACACCTTTGGTATCTAGGCCAAACCAACGTAAACCTTTTTCGTGCTTAGTGTAACGATAACCCATTAACAAATTAGTACTGCTATTGTCGGTTTGTTTATCAAGGTTAATGAATAAGTTACGGTTAGTCAGCTCTTCACCAGGAATAGCAGTTTCGCCATCTTGATTCATAGCATTGATGCGAATACCATATTTTTTGTCTTCACCAAAACGACGACCAATATCAAGCTGTTGAGTCCAGTTGCTTCTGCCAGAGAAGGTTTGAGTCATTTTAGTAATATCTTCATTACCAGCACGTTTGGACATCATGTTAACAGTACCACCTGCAGATTGTTGCGGAGTGGTAGCATTAATGCTCATATTCGGACCTGATGTAACTTCAATACGATCAATAAAGTTAACCGGCAAATTGTTTTGAGCGAATAAACCCGGAACACCATTCAAGTACATCTGATAACCATTCAAATTAAGGCCTCTGATAGAGAAGTCGTTGTACATGGTGCTACTACTAGTTCTAACAGAAGGATTGTTAATCAGCACGCTGCTGATAGGTTGGCTAGGATCGCCATAATCTTCAATGGTTTTGTTGGTCAGAGTAATTGTAGTAAAAGGAGTATCCATTACATCTTTTTCACCCAACAAGTTGCCACTGCTAGCGGTAGCAATGTTGCCACCATTGTAAGCTGCAGGCAGAACTTCTCTTTGACCTTCAATGATTACCTCAGACATTTTGTGAGTGTCTAATTTCTCAGCACTAGCACTCATTACAAAACCAACACTAGCCACAGCACATAAAACAGCACTTACCAACATCTTTTTATTTTGTTTCATTATAACTTCACCCCAAATATTTATCATAAACAGTAGTTATGCTAATCGCATTAGTTAAATATCAAATTGTGCAGATAAAACAAAGGTTCTAGGAGCACCAAATGCTACAGAGGTGCCACGGGAAATCCAATAATCCTCACCAAGCATGTTATAGCACATTGCGCTTAAGGTTACAGGAATATCAATAACTTCTGTTTTATGTTTAATACCAAAGTCAACAGTTGCAAACGCAGGAGTTTCTACACCATTATCGTTTACGTGAGATTTACCAGTGTAGTTTACACGGCCAACTAAAGAAGTATTTTTATCAGCTTCATATTCTGCTGCTAAAACTGCATTCCACTTTGGTGTACCAGTTGCATATTTACCTTCTAAATGCTCACTTCCCTTGGACAGTTTCTCTCTCTTACCATCAAGATACATAAAGCCACCCATAAGATTCCATTTTGGAGCAACTTTACCAGTCAAGGAATACTCAATACCTTTAAATCTATTCTCACCCTCTTGAGAGTAAATTTGTCCTTTAGGGCCATTGGACTTTTCTTTGATATAATTGCCTTGATTTAAATCAAAAACTGCAAAGCTGTGCAATACGCCTCCGTTTTCGTATTTTACACCAATCTCAGTTTGTTTATTTTTAATAGGCTCAAAGATTTCTCCTTCATTGTCATAATCTGTGGAAACTTCGAAAGGTCTAGTATAAGATTCTGCATAGCTGGTATAAATAGAAACCTTATCTACTGGTTTGTAAGCAAAAGCAAAGGACGGGTTCAAAGATGTTTTGCTGATTGTTTTTGCATCCTTGCCACTGGATTTATATTCAGAATCTCTATATTGAGCTGCAACATATGCAGAAGCTTTACCAAATTCTACACGATCGGAAATTGTTAAAGCTTTAGCATTTTCACGACTGTAATTTGCATCTTCCAAACTAGCTGCCATAATAGGAGTACCTACAATGTGTACGCCATCCCAAATATTACCCTCAATAGTTGCTTGACCTTTTGCGCCACCACTATTAATAGCTCTGCTCTTATAATTGAAATAATCAACTGCAATAGATAGTCTATTGCTCATATTGTCATTTTTAGTTTCATTTGTTACACCAAATTGAGTATACAATCCACGACTTTCAGATTTATAGTTACGGAATTTGCCAGACAATTTGCCAAAATCACCTAAAGTAAGAGAACCACCATGTGGATCATCTTTATGCTCTGCATAATAATTGGCACCCATGTTAGCAAAGGCACTCCATTTATCACTAAATTTTTGTACGTGGTTCAAGGTCATCAAATAGCCATGATTTTGCTTAGTTTGACCATCAAAGCTTAAGTTATTAGTAGCATCAGGAGCATCAGCTAAATGCTTAACATCACCTGCTTTTAACCATCTTTGACCACCATCTACTGCCCAGTCAAAATAACCGCCAAATAAATTGGTAGTACTTTTCTCACCCTTATGGTCAATATTGATGTAAATTGTTTTATCGTCCACTTCTGCACCATCCATGGAAAGTTCTCCTTTTTCCAAATGTGCATTTACGCGAACGCCCCATTCTTCATTTTTACCAAAGCGCTGACCCATATCAAGGTTTTCAGTCCAAGTTCCTTGGCCAGAAAATTTTTGGGTATAGATAATATTTTGACCACTCATTGCTTTTTTAGTAGTGCCGTTCAACATACCAGCAGGAGCGTCAGTACCATTAGTACCATTGTTAGAGAATGTTGTGCCATTCAAAACAGTGTTAGGACCAGAAACGATATCAACGCTCTCCAAAACATATGCTGGCATACTTCTAGTTTGGTTAAACATATTGGGAATACCGTTAATATAATAATGAGCAGCATTCATATTAATACCGCGCATGCTAAAATCTGTGTACATAGGAGAAGGGCTACCTACTCTAATAGAAGGGTTATTAGCAATAACACCATTCATCGGTTGGTTAGGATCACTAAATATTTCGATTGTTTTCTCAGTATATTGGCGTTGTGTAAACGGAACATCAACAACATCAATATCACCCAAGATACCAACTCTGTTTTGGCTAGCCATTAAACCGCCAGGCAAAGCGTCTTTTTCACCTTGGATAACAACATTATCCATCTTGTAGCTGTCTAACTCTTCTGCATGAACGTTAGCAACAAAGCCAACGCTTGCAACGGCACAGAATACTGCCATTGCTAAACTTTTCTTACCTTTGAACATTTACAAACACCTTTTTTCTTTCTTTATTTTTCAAATTCTCTCTACCGAGCTGGCCGTGTTTCGCTTGCATAGAGAATTTAAAATTGCATATAAAAAGCCCTTCTGCATATCACAGAAGGGCGCAAAACACACAAATAGACACACCTAGCCTACCTATAATCGCCTTCCCGTCCGTCGCAGGAATTATTGCGTAACAATAAGGCAGGTATTCTGGCTCTGTATCATCGCTCGCTTCGTCTTCCCAGTTTCCCAGTGACATAGAAGAAGATTGCTCCACATTACAGCTGCGGGACAGCGTAGGAATCACACCTACTTCCCTATTAAGCTCTTAATGCACCTGATTGTTTTAGCTATTTAAATTCAGCAATAATCAATACAAATTATCACTTTGTGTAGTATAACATTTGTGTCAAAAAAAAGTCAAGAATATTTCACAGTAGCATTAAAATTACTAATACTATTTCATTGCTATGAATTTATACCAGTAATAGTTTTTATTGTAA
>Kenny_p2__coassemble_1044_pt1 | contig 22090 bp, 20 predicted proteins | sample Kenny_p2__metabat2_high_PE_028 | metagenome-assembled genome bin Kenny_p2 | reverse complement strand
TTTTTTATCAGTTACGAGATGATTGATAAAGATATAGTCTGATAGCGGTGTTGTAATTTTATAATTAACGCTTCTTTTACATTGGCATCTAGTAATTTAGCTAGTTTATGTTACAATGATATTTGCAAATATTAAAATATTTCAGAAGGAAGTATGCTTATGTATAAAAAATCTATGCTGCCAGTTTTGGCTCTGGCAATTGGCCATATGGTTACAGATATGCAGTCAGGTGCTTTACCTATAGTTCTACCACATTTAAAGGAGATGTTTTGCTTATCATATTCACAGCTGGCATCAATCGTTTTACTTCAGAACATTATGTCATCAGTTATTCAACCAGCATTTGGTTATTTAACTGATAAAAAATCATTACCTACTTTTTTGCCTATATGTGCTGCTATGGCCGGAGCAGGCTTTGCCTTTGTAGGTTGGGTGAGCTCCTATCAGCTATTATTGCTGACAGTTATCTTTATTAGTCTTGCAAGTGCAACATATCATCCACAAGCCTCTAAGACAGTAAATTTTTTAAGTGATGAAGGTAATAAGGGGCGAAACATGGGAATTTTTTCCTTAGGTGGTAATGCAGGTATGGCTGTTGGCTCAATTCTAATGACAGTGCTTTTAGGATTGCCTGGTGGCCTGCACAATACTATGTATTTTATTTTGCCAGGAATATTTGTTTTCATTTTGATGCACAGCTGTATGCCTGTTTATAAAGAGGTTAATCGAAAGCATGCAGAGCAACAGAAACAGGCAGGAAAAAGCGGAAACGGAAAGAGAATGCCTTACTTTGGAGTATTTTTATTACTTTTCTATATCTTTATGCGTTCTAGTATTCACTCTGGAATATCAACATATCTTCCCTTATTTTTTATGAATTTCCGAGGCTTTGATCCTGTTTATGCTAGCAGTTTAGTATCAGGATTCCTTTTAGGCGGTGTTGGTGGTACTTTAGTAGGTGCTGAATTGAATGATAAGCTTGGTCCGCGTAAAATTATGCTAGGCTCTATTATTTTGAGTATTCCTGCTATTGGAGCAATTACCATTGTTCAATCTGAACTATGGACTATGGTATCCGTTGTAATTGCAGGCTTCTTTATTATTGGTTCTTTTGCTACAACAATCGTTTTAGCTCAATCACTAATGCCCAATAATGTAGGTATGGCTAGCGGTTTAACCATTGGCTTTAGTGTAGGATTGGGTGGCTTTGGTGTCACTATTTTAGGATTTTTAGCTGATACATATGGTTTACCATTTACTATGAATATTATTACCTGGTTACCTATTGCTGCTGCTGTAGTGGCCTTAAAAATACCTGTGCCGAGGTGATTTAGTTATGGATAATGAAAAAAATATAAGACAAGGTATTTTATACGGCATTGGAGCTTATTTACTTTGGGGCATGCTTCCTATTTATTGGAAAAATTTACATGAGGTTGCTCCATTAGAAGTATTGGCCAATAGATTTATATGGTCTGCAGTATTTGTAGGCTTAATATTATTATTTACTGGAAAATTAAGGGGCTTTATAACAGAAACTAAGGATATTTTTAGTAGTTTTAGTACTGGCTTTAGACTTATACTAGCAGCAATCACAATAAGCTTTAATTGGGGACTATATATTTGGGCAGTAAGTGATGGAAGAATAGTTGAAACTAGTATGGGATATTATATTAATCCATTAGTTAGTATTATTTTTGGCGTTATTTTTCTTAAGGAACGCTTAGAAAAGATGCAGTTAATTGCCGTTTTATGGGCTGTTGCAGGTATTAGCATTATGATTATAAAAAATGGCAGTCTGCCATGGGTTTCTGTCAGTCTTGCATTAAGCTTTGCTATTTATGGATTGCTTAAAAAAATTATTGTGGCTTCTTCGTTTACTACAATCATGCTAGAAACCCTGATTATGTCACCTGCAGCTTTTTATTATATCTATAAATTAGGCTATAGCTCTGCCTACTACACTGCAAGTCCAGATACTATTGGACTGCTTGTTGGTGCAGGTATAGCCACAGCAACACCACTGCTGCTGTTTACCCAATGTTCCAGAATGCTGCCGCTTACAATTCATGGCTTTATTCAGTATTTGTCACCTACAATTGCATTATTAGTAGGCGTATTTATTTATAATGAACCCTTTAGCAGTACTCATTTAATGGCTTTTGGCTGTATTTGGATGGGGTTATTGTTTTTTAGTTGGTCACAGATAAGAAAAAAATAAGATACTAAATTTGTTAAGGCGTAGATGTAGAAAAGTCTACGCTTTTTCTTTTTGACAGAAGCTGAAAATAAACTTATTAAAAATATGATTTTATCCACTAGAATACTGAAAAATACTGATAAAATGTTTGGTTTTCTCTAGTTGTTTAAACTTGCAACAGGAACAGAGGAAAACTATATATTGTGTTGTGGAAATATAGTAGAGTTTGTTGAAAAAGTTATCCACAGAATGTGTATAACATGTTGATAATTTCTGAAAAGTAACCAATTTAAGCCATTTTTTCAAAATTAACTCCGTGGATAACTAGTGGATATCCTGAAGTTATGCACAAAATCTGTGGATAAGTGTGTGAATAATGTTGATAACTTTATGGAAAAAATCATATATTTAGTGTTAAGTACATGTAAAATATGTATAAATAATCCCTTATTTACATATAAACAGATTTTTTCCTATAGAAGAAGCAAGTTTATACTTGCTTTACTAGTGATTTTTAGAGATAATATAAGTATGAATAAATTTATGGAGGCTAAAAAGCATGGCAATAAAACAAGCGTTAGCAATGACTGCTTTAGATGAAGCAGCAGGAAGAATTATAAAAAACTCTTTGAGCGAGATTACCGGCGGTTGGCTGGCATTAGTTGAGACTCAGGATGGTAAGTGCCTTGCAAGAGCTGTACAGGGTGAGGAAGCAGCAGCTCAAAAATGGATTGTAGATGGTACTGATGAAGTTAATGGTATTCAGGTTGATGTTATGCCTATGAATGCTAATAATGCGGCTTTAGTACGTCGCTTGGTTAAATGGGCAGCTCCTACTGCATGTGGTACTAAGGGTACTAGTGTTGGTTTTAGTGACTGGTTAGGTGAAGCTGGAGCACATGTATCTGATTTGTTTGCTAAACGTCAGCTAAAACCCGTACTTGTTGACTATACTCCTGAGGATAGCGCAGCTTTAGAGCGTAACTTTTTGGAGGCTGTTGATACTGCTACCTGGGGTATTTTAGAGAAGGGTTACAAGGAAGGCTATGGTGCTAATGCTGCTGGTCTGAAAACCGAGGAAGAAATTGTTAAAGCTTTGCTTTATGGCTACAGCATGATTGGCTTTGACTGCAGTGATAAAATTAATCTTGATATTGAAAAAATGTCTGCAGAGGCTGTTAATAAACGCTTTGAAGAGTTCAACGAAACCTTCCGTGCGGCATTAAATGCTTCCTATCTTAAGGTTGAATTTAAAGTTGGCAATAGCAAGCTCAGCTTTACTGAGGAACAGCTGCAGCGCATTGTTCTGGAATATGGCGAAGCAATTATGCATGTTCAGGACATCTACAACAACTATCTGAAAAATACTCCTTGGGAGATTGATTTTGAGCTGTCTCTGTCCAAGCCTGGCAAGGTACTTACTCCGCAGGAGCACTACCTGATTGCTAACGAAATGCAGCGTAATGGCATTAAGGTTACATCTGTATGTCTTGATCCTTTGAAGGATAGCGAGGCTATGAATGCTAATCTGAAGCTGCATTGCGAAATTGCTGACACCTTTGGTTATCGTCTGAGCTTCTGTAATGCTGAATTTATGGAGGAGCCTGCTGTTGCTATGAAGGCCTTGAAGGGTAAGGTACACTTCAAGCTGAATAACATTCTGTGGATGGAGGCTGTGAAGCTAATTGCACAGAAGGATCAACGTCTCTTTAAGAAAATTGCTGAAGCTATTGGTACTGAGGCTGTTGGTGTAGAAGCATTTGAGGATATGGATGTTTATAAGACCTTTGCTACTAGCTATAAAAAGATTCTCAGTCCTAAAGAGGCAAATCTGGCAGGTAGTGTTAAAGGCTTCCTAGAGCTGAATCATGAGTCTTATGCAGAAGCTGTACATAAAACTGTTGGTGAGTTCCTGAAAAAACTTTAATTATTTGATTAAAAATAAAGTCGCTTAAGTTTGCATTTTAATATGCAGCTTAGGCGATTTTTTGCTTTATATTAGATTAAACTGTAATTACATATCATTCTGTTAGAATGCTTTTATTGCATAAAGTGTAAAAAATGTACGGTTTAGCTTTGTGGACAAAATGTAAAACAACGGTCTTTTTGTACTGTATTTAGTAGGCAAAGTTGGAATTATCTGAAAATGTCCTTGAACAGTGAACAAAAAACTGGACTTTGTCCGTTTTAGAGAAAATTTTAACAAAACGCTAAATTTTTTCTAAAAAAGTGTTGACAAGCATAAAAAATAGGAGTATAGTAACAGTAATTTCAAATTGACCCATAAAGGTTATGATTGGGAACAAAGATAAGAACCAAGTTTCAGAGAGTCGGTGTTTGGTGCGAGCCGGTACAAAGTCTTATTGATTAAATCACCCATGAACTCGTCAGCGAAAGTTTAACAAGTAGACTGATGCGCAACAGATGCGTTATTTCTGAGCCGGTTGATGGACTGGTGCTAAGTAATAAATTAGGGTGGTACCGCGTATTTTATACGCCCCTGCATATATGTATGCAGGGGCGTTTTTTATTTAGCTTACGAGCCTACGCCCCCATATTTAATCCATCAAAAATTAAGCAAGATTTTGGAGGATAAGAAAATGTTTGAAAAGGTATTTGTAACTGGCATGAATGATGAAACTTTATTACCGAGAGTGTTAAGAGTGTTGTCTAAGCAAGGTGCTCAGGTTCGTTCCTTACATATGGACGCGATGGCAGATAAGCTGCAATTAGAAATTGAATTAACAGATATGGCGGCAGCTCAGGTTGCTAAGCTTTTAGCAAAGCAGGTTGCAGTTGTTTCCGTAAACGTAGCTTAAGGAGGGCACATAGATGAAGTTGAAGGGCTCTCAAGCCATAGTAAAGGTGCTCCTTGAGCAGGGGGTAGATGCAGCCTTTGGTTATCCTGGCGGCGCAGTAATTCCCCTATTTGATGCGCTTTATGATTCTCCACTTAAAACAGTGCTTACTGCTCATGAACAAGGCGCAATCCACGCGGCTGATGGTTATTCCAGAGCTAGTGGCAAAACCGGTGTCTGCATAGCAACCTCCGGTCCTGGTGCAACCAACATTGTAACGGGTTTGGCAACGGCTTATCTTGATTCTGTTCCGCTAGTAGCAATTACAGGTCAGGTTGCTGTAAGTATGCTTGGCAGAGATTCCTTCCAGGAAATCGATATTGTTGGTGTGACAATGCCAATCACCAAATATAACATTATGGTCCGCAAGGGCAGCGAGCTGCTTCCAGCTTTACGTAAAGCCTTCGCTCTGGCGAAGGAGGGCCGTCCTGGACCCGTGCTAGTAGATATTCCTAGCAGTATTCAGGTAGAAGAGATTGAATGGGTTGAAGCAGAGGCTGCGGTAGAAATAAAAAGAGAAGCAGCTGAAGCAGATGCTTTAGAAAAGGCAGCAGAAGCATTGAATAATGCAAAGAATCCAGTCCTTTTAGTAGGCGGTGGTGCTATAAACAGCGGAGCAGAAAAAGAGCTGTTAGCATTGGCTGAAAAAGCAGATCTTCCTGTGGTTAGTACTTTGATGGGCTTAGGTGTATTTCCTGGTTCTCATAAAAATTCACTTGGTCTTACAGGTATGCATGGACATATAGCCTCTAATATGGCGGTAGCAAAAGCAGACCTGCTGATTGTAGCAGGAAGCCGCTTTAGTGATCGTGTAACTGGTGATAGAAGCCGTTATGTTGGTCATAAAACAATCATTCAGTTAGATATTGATCCTACTGAATTTGATAAAAATGTAGCTGCAGCACTCCCCCTTATGGGTGATGTGAAAACTAATGTAGCTAAGCTGCTTCCTCTGGTCAAGGAAGCAGAGCATAAGCAGTGGTGGGAAACAATCAGAGCATGGGATGCAACAGAAGATAGAAGCTTGCTTTCAGGAGAACGCCTGACAGCCCCATGGCTGATGAAATATATGAGCACTACTCTTGATAATGATACTGTCTACGTAACTGATGTTGGTCAAAATCAGATGTGGGCAGCACAAAACTTAGTTGTTGACAAGCCTCGTCATCATCTGACATCAGGTGGCTGCGGTACTATGGGCTTTGGCCTTCCAGCAGCAGTTGGTGCAGCCTTTGCTGCTAAGGAAAGTCAGGTTGTTAGCATTAGCGGTGATGGTGGCTTTAAGATGACTGGTATGGAAATGTTTACTGCTCAGCGTGAGGGCAAGAGACTCATTAGCGTAGTAGTAAACAATAGCTGTTTAGGCATGGTCCGCCAATGGCAGCAATTATTCTACAACGGTCGTTATTCATCTACTATCTTGAGTGATTTTGATTTTATCAGCTTTGCAGAGGCCTGTGGCGGCGCTGGCGTAAGAGCTACAACCTGCGAGGAATTTAAAGCAGCGTTGAAAAAAGCTCAAGATTCTCCTGTACCGTTTTTGATTGAAGCAGTTATTCAGCAGGGTGATTTGGTAGAGCCAATGGTTGCTCCAGGTGCAGTAGTAGATGACTTTGTTAAGGTAGCAAAGACCTAAGTCATAAGATAAGGGAAAGAAAAAGCTGCATAGAAAAATATAAAGCAGCAAATTTAAGCCAAAAGGCTTATAGCTTTGGTAGCTCCTGGTCCGAGCTATATTAAGAAAATAAGGGAAATAAAAAAGCTGTAGATAAAATAGAACAGCAAAAATAAAATGCTTTTATAAAAATCAGCTCTTGGTCAGAGCTGATATAAGGGCAGCAAAAATAAGGGAAAGTATAAGAGGTGTTTACAATGGTACAAATGTATTATGATAATGACGCAAATTTAGAATTACTGGCAGGCAAAACTGTAGCAATCATTGGTTATGGTTCTCAAGGTCATGCTCATGCACTGAATCTTCAGGAAAGCGGTGTAAAGGTTGTTGTTGGTCTTTATGAAGGCTCTAAATCCTGGCCCAAAGCAGAGGCTGCTGGCCTTACTGTTATGACCGCTAGCGATGCAGCAAAGGCTGCTGATGTCATCATGATGCTGATTCCTGATGAAAAACAAGCAGCAACCTATAAAAATGATATTGCTCCTAATCTGACTGCTGGCAAAGCTTTAGCCTTTGCACATGGCTTTAATATTCACTTTGGTCAAATCGTTCCGCCTGCTGATGTAGACGTATTCATGGTTGCACCTAAGGGACCTGGTCATCTGGTTCGTCGTACCTATGTTGAAGGCAGTGGTGTTCCTGTTCTGGTTACTGCATATCAAAATGCTACTGGTAAGGCACATGATTTGGCATTGGCGTATGCTAAGGGCATTGGTGGTACTCGTGCAGGTGCTTTAGAAACTACCTTCCGCGAAGAAACTGAAACTGACCTTTTTGGTGAACAAGCTGTATTATGCGGCGGTGTTTGTGCTCTGATGAACGCAGGCTTTGAAACTCTGGTAGAAGCAGGCTATGAGCCTGAAAGTGCATACTTTGAGTGTCTCCACGAAATGAAGCTGATTGTGGACCTTATCTACGAAGGTGGTATGGCTAAGATGCGTCATTCTATTTCTGATACCGCTGAATATGGTGACTATATGACTGGTTCTCGCATCATTACTGATGCCACTAAGGCTGAAATGAAAAAGGTTCTGGCGGAGATTCAGGATGGTACCTTTGCTAAGCAATGGCTGCTGGAAAACCAATGTGGTCGTCCGCAATTCAATGCAATGCGTCGTAGAGCAGCTCAAACTCAGGCTGAGCAGGTTGGCGCAAAGCTGCGTGGCATGATGAGCTTCCTGCATAAAAAATAATTAACGTAAACGTCTCACAGACAATAAATCAAAGGCCGCTTATGGATGATTCTATAGGCGGTTTTTTGTTTGATATGTAAGGCATTAAGTGGTATGAATATTTTTATAAATCGTGTGTAGTGTTAGGTATTAATTATCCAACATAGTTTTGCTTAGGCTAAAGCAGCTAAAAACTAGCTATATCTGCACTAAGCAAGATAATAGAACAATTCTTATAATTTAATTGAAAAATTTTAATATAAAGTCTGTAAAACACTTGCATTATGCTGAAAGCAATGTTATAATAGTCAAGCTTGTATATATTATTATATACTTCTTCTGCTCCCGTTGAGGGGCCAAAGTCCAAAGGAGGAGGTGATTTCGTGATGAAAGCATACGAAGTCATGTACATCGTTAAACCCGTTGAAGAGGAAGCATTTGAAGCAGTTGTTGCTAAATTTGAAAACCTCATCACTGCAAACGGTGGTAATGTAGAAAAAACCGATCGTTGGGGCAAAAAACGCCTTGCTTATGAGATCCAAGATCTGAATGAAGGTCTGTACGTTCTCGTAACCTTCCAGGCTGAACCCGCTGCTATCAAAGAACTGGATCGTGTTATGAAAATTACCGACGAAGTTCTGCGCCACATGATTATTAGAAAAGGTGAATAATCTATGAATAAGATTATCTTGTTGGGCCGCCTGACCCGTGATCCGGAAGTGCGCTACACTCCGAGCGGTAAGGTAGTATGCCAATTCACATTGGCAGTGGATCGACCCTTTGCAAATCAAGAAGGCCAAAGAGAGGCTGACTTTATCCCTGTTGTTCTTTGGGGTAAACAAGCCGAAGTATGCGGAAACAGTCTCACTAAAGGACAGCGCGCTCTCGTAGAGGGTCGCCTGCAGGTTCGTAGCTATGATGCTAAGGATGGTTCTAAACGTTATGTAACAGAGGTTATTGCATCTAACTTCGAATTCATTGAACGTAAGAGCGATGCTGAAGCAGCTCATAGAATGAACAATGCATCTAAGGATTCTTCCCACGAGGGAACTATGGATTCCTTTGGCTCTGCTGTGTCCTTTAATGAAGAAATTCCATTCTAAAGGAGGTTATGAAATGAAACGTGAAAGAGGTAGAAGACCTCGCAGAAAAGTTTGCAGCTTCTGCGTTGATAAAGTTGAAGAAATCGATTATAAGGACGTCGCTAAACTCCGCCGTTATGTAACTGCTGAGCGCGGCAAAATCCTGCCTCGTCGTATTTCCGGCACCTGCGCTAAACACCAACGTCAACTGACCACTGCTATTAAACGTGCTCGTTGCGTTGCATTGCTGCCCTTTACTTGCGAATAATCGGTAGTATCAAAACCCTGTACTTTACTGTACAGGGTTTTTTTATGTTTAAAATTAGCTGTACAATAAAAATTCCGTCAGCCCAGAGCATTGCGTCTCTGAAAGCTGACGGAATGATAAGTATTATACAGGGCCCAAAAGTGCCTGCTAAGCAGGGTTCCCATGGGATAGCCATACAATACTTTTCTGGAATACTAACAAAATAATAAGAATAAATCAACTTGGGTATTAAAAATTAGCTGTTTTTTCGTCTACGTGATATAATGAAAGCATCTAATATTAAAGACGAGGTGAAGCGAATGAGTAAGTATTTGCGTGTTTTCCTGTTAACCTGTGTTTTTATGGCTATGTGTGCTGTAGCTTTAGCTTTTAATCCTGGTCAGCGCACCTTTAACGTACTGGGAAATGTCTTAAACAGCGATAAGCACCCTGTACATTTGGTAATTACCCAAAAAATTGATATGAAGGATATTCTTACTCCCGAAGCCTATGAAAAGCTGGAGCCTGCTAAACGCTTCCGCATTAATCGTGTGGAATATAACGAAGCTGGCGGAATCAATGCTGAACGTACCATTGTTACTGATGGTGAGGGCAAGGTGGTGAAGGATTGCAATAGCTTTGTTAAGGGTGGATATTGGTACACTGTTGATTATCTGAATAAAACCTATGACAGACTGCCTGAGCTGCCTACTATGAGCATGCCCTTTGCAGAAACTTTGATCAGCTGGTTTGGAACTAAACCGGAAATGGGCAATGACCCTGAAACAGGCTATGACTACGATAAAATGGTACGTAATAACAGCACTCTGTATTTCTATTACGAAAAGGATACCGACAAATTTGTTGGCTACAAGGTAAGTCATCTGCCCATGTTTGAAGTAGTTGAGGTAAGCAATGTTGTTGACGAGGCAAAGGCCTTTGAACTCCCTCCCAATGATTTTAAGCAGGTTGCGGATCAGAATATGCGTAATTACGCTAATCGTCTGATGGCTAAAAGAAAATAAGGCTCATTATATAATCTATTAAATAGAGCATTAAAGGAACTGAATCCAGCCTGCTGGAGGAGGTTCCTTTTTTTGTTGCATATGATACAAATTTAAATTGCAGAATACTTTGCAAAAAGGCAAATGTTGAATACTATAGGAAAGATATTTAGTTTGTGAATGATTTGCGAATTATATTAAGATGCTATATACATTTTTATGAATTTAGAGTAAAATAATCATAGTAAAATAATCGTAATGATTAGCTGAAATCACGTATAAAGGAGATGAGTTCTATGTTGAAAAAATTAGCTCTTACTTTGGCAGCATTAGGTGTTGTTTCTTATTCTGCTATGGCATTTGCGGCTGGCAGTGATGCTGCTATTGCAGCGGCAAAAGCAGAGGTTCCTGCAAACAGCCAGATTATCAATTCCTATGTTGACGATGGTAAGTATAAGGTTCATTTCAAGGATGCATATGGTGACCGTTATGAGGTTGAAGTTTCTACTCTGACCAATAAGGTTTTAGAGGTAGAAATTGATAGAATGGTACGCACCGAGTCCAGAAGCGTAGTTATTACTCTGGAGCAGGCTAAAGAGGTCGTACTTAAGGCTTATCCTGATGCTAAAGATGTTTCCGTATTCACTGATCGTGATGACCATAAGGTAGAGTATGATGTATACTTCTCCACTGATAAGTTCCGTGGTCAGGCTGATGTAAATCCTGAGACTGGTGCTTTAGGCGACGTTGAGCTTAAATACTATTAATAAGTCATAAATTAGGGGCAGTCGTGAGACTGCTCCTTTTTTGTTTAGCTTTTGGATGGGCTGCAAGCTGATAATGCTTATATCCTCATGAGCTATATAGAGACTTCTGCATAGGTGAAAGGTGGCTTTTTCTTCCTAAATCATTGCATAAAGACAGGTTGTATTGTAAAATATATTAGATATATATGTTTCTAAGCTATTGCTAAAATATAGGACGAGGAGCGATTACTGTGAGTACAAATTTAGAGGTTGGTATTGTTGGTTTGCCTAATGTTGGCAAAAGCACACTTTTTAATGCTATTACTAAGGCTGGAGCAGAGGCTGCAAACTATCCCTTCTGCACCATTGAACCTAACGTAGGTGTTGTAGATGTTCCTGATAAAAGACTGGATGTTTTAAGTGATATGTTTAAATCCCGTAAAATTGTTCCTGCTGCTATGCGCTTTGTAGATATTGCAGGCTTGGTTAAGGGTGCCTCCAAGGGTGAGGGCTTGGGCAATAAATTTTTGGCTCACATCCGTGAGGTAGACGCAGTTGCTCAGGTTGTACGTTGCTTTGAGGATGGCAATATTACCCACGTTGAGGGTAGCATTGATCCCCTGCGTGACATTGAAATCATTAATACCGAGCTGTGCTTGGCTGATATGGAAACTGTAGAAAAACGCCAGGAGCGTTTGGTTAAGCTGGCAAAAACCGGCGATAAAAAGGTTAAGCTGGAGCAGGCTGTACTGGAAAAGGTTATGGCTGGTATTTCCGAGGCTATTCCTGCACGTCGTATTGATTTGGATGATGATGAGAAGGAGTTTTTAGGTGAGCTGCATCTGCTTACTATGAAGCCAGTTCTTTATGTTGCTAACGTAGCAGAGGACGAGGTTGCTGATTGCAGTGGCAACGAACACGTTAAGGCTGTACAAAAATATGCTGCTGAAGAAAATGCAGAGGTTATTATTGTTTCTGCAAAAATGGAAAGTGAAATTGCCGAGCTTTCTGCTGACGAGGCTAAGGAATTTTTAGAAATGGCTGGCTTGGAAGAGGCTGGTTTAGACCGTTTGATTAAGGCTGGCTTTAAGCTGCTTGGCCTGATGACCTTCCTGACCGCTGGTGAAATTGAGTCCCGTGCTTGGACTATTAAGCAAAACACTAAGGCTCCTCAGGCTGCAGGCAAGATTCATACAGACTTTGAGCGTGGCTTTATTCGTGCAGAGATTGTTTCTTATAACGATTTGGTAACCTGTGGCTCTAAGGCTGCAGCGCGTGATAAAGGCCTTGTTCGCTTAGAGGGCAAGGAATACGTTATGCAGGATGGCGACGTAGTAGAGTTCCGTTTTAACGTTTAATATTGAGTTTGCTAAGGGGTAGCCTGTCAGTATATTCTGGCAGGCTGCTTTTGTTTTAAGTGGAGATTTTTCTACTTTGTGGGAATAAAGTAATTTAATCTTGTTTATGTAGTGAGTAGATGGATTTTTGATTTTTATGTAAACTTATCAGCAAAGAGCTTACTGATAGTTGATTTTTCAAAGCAATTTGATAAAATAATAGCTACGGAAGGGTGATAGGATATGATTTTTGATACCCATATGCATTGCGAATTTTCCTGCGATAGCAGTATGAAGATTCCTGATGCTGTAGCCGCTGCTGATGCGGAAAATATAGGTATGACCTTGACTGAGCATTGGGATTATGATTATCCAACAAATCCTGAGGCTTTTACATACGATATAGATGCCTGCTTTAGTGCTTTTGCTCCCTATAGAAGCAAAAGCAGGCTGATAGGTATAGAAATTGGTATGCAGGTTCAAACTACTGAGGCTGATGAAAAGGTTGCTACAGGTCATGATTTTGACTTTGTATTAGGCTCTATTCATTGTGCAGGACACAGGGATTTGTATGAAAAGACTAGCTATGCTGGACGTACTAGGGATGAAGTAATCAAGGAGTTTTTATGTGACTCTATTCTTTGTGTAGAGCAGCATGATAATTTTGATGCTTTTGCACATATAGATTATATTTGTCGCTATTGGCCATATGTTGGTGCTGAGCGAGAGCTGCGTTTAGAGGATAATGCAGAGCTGTTTGATAAGCTATTTAAGCTTTTAATAGAAAAAAATAAACCTATTGAAATTAATACTCGTCGTCTTGATGATGAAAAGGCAGTTCAAGGACTCTTGCTTTTATATAAGCGGTATCAGGAGCTTGGAGGAAAATACTGTACTCTTGGAAGTGATGCTCATTACAAGGAGCATGTGGGGCGACGTATGAGTGAGGCAATAGCTTTGGCTAGGGCCGTTAATCTTAAACCTGTATATTTTAGAGAACGAAAAATGCAGATTATGGAGGGGTTATAATGAAATGTGTTCGTTTTGAGGACAAGCGCACTGGCAAGGTTCGTTTAGGCTTTGTAGATGGTGACGTTATTCGCTGCGTTTATGGCAGCTTAGAGACCTATTGGCAGATTACTGATGAGATTTTTAAGCCGCAGGACGTTAGATTGCTTGCCCCCTGTGTACCTCGTCAGATTATCTGTGTAAGCTTTAATTTTCCTAAGCATGCAGCTGAGCATGGTGTAGAGGCTACTGGTGAACCGGGATTATTTTCTAAGGCTGCTCATACTGTTATTGGCACCAATGATAATATTATTTGGCCTAAGGTAGTAAAAGAGCTGGCCTATGGCGCTGAGCTTGGTATTGTAGTGAAAAAGAAGATGAAGAATGTTAAGCCTGAGGATGTTCATAAATATATTTTAGGCTATACCTGCGCTAATGATATTACTGCTAGAGATATTCAGCGCAAGCAGCATCAATGGCTGCGCTCCAAGTCCTTTGATACCTTTTGCCCCCTTGGTCCATGGTTAGAAACAGAGTTAAATCCTAATGACCTAGAAATCAAGCTATGGGTTAATGGTGAGTTAAAGCAGCATGCACGTACAAGTGATATGTATTACAGTCCTTATGAGATACTGAGCTTTATTTCTCAATGCTTTACTTTGGATGCAGGCGATCTTATCCTGACTGGTACTCCGGTAGGTGTAGGTACTATGCATGAGGGTGATTTAGTTGAGGTCGAAATTGAAGGTATTGGTAAGATTAGCAATACTGTTGTAAAAGAAAAATAGGCGAAAAAAGAGAGGCTAACACTAAAAAGTGTCAGCCTCTTAATTTTTATAGACACAATTACTGACTAAGCTGGCAGCGTTCCTCCAGTACTTTGACAAAATAGCGGTAGCTGAAGTAAACAAAAATTGCACAGCTTATCCATGAGATTGGTTCTGCTAAGCATAAGCCGATATAGCCATAAATATCACTAAGATACATGGCAGCAAAGGAGCGTGTCATAAGCTCGATTGTGGCTGCTAGCATGGGAATCATACCAATACCCATTCCTTGGCAGGCATTACGGAAAATAAAGATTTGGCTAAGAAAGAAATATACAGGAACTGTATATAAAATATATAGATGAGCTGCTTCAATAACTGCGGCGTCTGGGTTATCAAGAAAAATTCCTATGATTTGCTCGCCAAAGGCAAAGATAAGTATGGCAGCAATAACACTAAAGCCTAAGCTAAGCTTGGAGCAGGAGGTTACTGCCTCTCTAATACGGTCAAAACGGCGTGCACCATAATTTTGAGCAGTAAAAACGGCCATTGCAATACCAAAGGAAATCATGGGCTGCAGAGCTAGCTGTTCTACACGCAGTGCTGTGGTAAAGCCGGCAATTTCTGCAGTGCTGAATTTATTGCAGACTGCTTGTACAATAATAATTCCTAATCCCAGAACAAGAAACTGAATGCCCATAGGCATAGCCATTCTGAGATGCTCCCAGATTTCTGCCCAATCCATATTAAAATCCTTCTTCTTTAAGTGAAGCTGAGGAAATTTTTTATAAATATAGATAAAGCAGAGGAGAGCTGAAATTGCCTGAGCAATAACTAGGGCAATGGCGCTGCCGGGGACTCCCCAGCCCAGCCAGAGGATAAAGGCCAAGGCAAGGAATATGTTGACGATGGAAGAAACTATTAAGAAATATAGTGGCGTTTTACTATCGCCTAGGGCGCGCATAATGGCTGATAGCTGGTTGTAAGCCATCATAGCAAAGAGACCGTCTACGATAATCATTACATAGGCTTTAGCATCAGTCATAAGCTCAGGAGAGATATTCATAAGTACTAACACTGGATCGATAATGATGTGAAAGATAAGCATTATAAGGAGTACAAAAACTGTACTTAAAATAGTACTTGTACCAATACTGCGGCGCATTCCGTCCATATCTCCGGCACCATAGCGCTGTCCTGTTACTACGGAGCAGCCGTTGCTAAGTCCAATGGTTAATACCATAGCCATCATAAAAAGCGGTGTAACAGCACCAACAGCAGCTAGGGCGTTAACGCCAATTGTACGTCCAACGATAATGACGTCAGCAATATTATAAAGCTGTTGGAAGACATTTCCTATTAAGAGGGGAACCATAAAGGGGAGGATAAGCTTAATAGGCTTACCTTCGGTCATATTTAGTAGCATGGATTATCACAACCTTTAAAACAAAAAATCATTGACTGGTAAGTCATATTATAACATAAGTATTAAATTTGTAGATATTAAAAATATGAAAAATTATTGGCAGTTTTTAAATTTATTTTCTTTAAGGGCATTTGTTTCGTCGTAAAAATATTTACAGAAATAATCTATGAATAGTTGAAGCGATATTCTTGATAATTTATATCCTTTTGATTATAATTAGAGATAGCATAAGCTAACTGAAGGGATGTGAATAAATGCGTAGGGAATTACTTGATATAAAGGGAATGAGCTGCTCAGCATGTTCATCAAGAATAGAAAAGGTTATTAGTAAGATGCAGGGTGTGGAAGCAATTTCTGTTAATCTGCTCAAAAATAATGCTTATATTGATTATGATGAAGCTGTTGTAGAAAGGTCTGCAATAATTGCCCGTATAGAAAAGCTAGGCTTTGGGGCTGCGCTGCATTTGCAAAAGCAGCAGGTACAGACGGAGGCTGTAGATACAGCGGCACAGGAGATGGCAGAGCTGAAAAGTAGATTAATTTTATCAGCGTATTTTACAGTACCTATTTTTTATTTACATATGGGTAAGATGTATGGCTGGCCTTTGCCTCAGTTCTTATTAGGTATGGAAAATGAGCTTATAAGTGCTTTAGTACAGCTGCTTTTGTGCATTCCTGTGCTTGTTGTAGGACGTAAATATTTTATTCATGGTATGCAAAATTTATGGAACAAAGCACCCAATATGGATTCCTTAATTGCTATTGGCAGTGGCGCCTCCTTCATATATGGTTTGTATGCTGTTTTTGGCTTGGCTTACGCATTTGGTCATGGAAGAACGGAGCTGCTGCAGGGCTTTGCGGATGCCCTATATTTTGAATCTGCAGCTATGATTCTAACGTTAATTACAATGGGTAAGTTTTTAGAGGCCCGCGCCAAAAGCCGTACCTCAGATGCCATTGCTAAGCTGATGAATCTAGCTCCAAAAACTGCTTTAGTACAGAGACATGGTTTGGAGGGTGAAATTCCTATAGATGAAGTTTTAGCTGGAGATGTTTTGGTTGTAAAATCTGGCGCAGTGGTACCTGTTGACGGCACTATTATTGAAGGCAGTGGTGCTGTGGATGAAAGTGCCATTACAGGTGAAAGCTTGCCTGTAGATAAGGCTGTGGGGGATAAAGTTGTTGGTGGCACTATTAACAAAAGTGGTTATTTTAGAATGGAGGCAACTGCCGTTGGTGAAAACACCACCTTGTCTAAAATAATTGAGCTGGTGGATCAGGCAACCTCCTCTAAGGCACCTATTGCCAAGCTGGCTGATAAGATTAGTGGTGTTTTTGTGCCTATAGTTATTACTATCAGCTTTGTGTCAGCTTTGATTTGGCTGGCTTTAGGTGAATCGGCTCATTTTGCGTTGACCATAGCAATATCCGTTCTTGTTATTTCCTGTCCGTGTGCTCTGGGCTTGGCTACTCCTACTGCAATTATGGTTGGTACGGGGCGTGGTGCTGCTAACGGTATTTTGATAAAATCTGCTGCATCCTTAGAAAAAGCACATAGTATTGATACTGTTGTTTTGGATAAGACTGGCACAGTTACAGAGGGAAAGCCAAGAGTAACTGATATTATTGCCGTAAATAATGAAGAGGAGCTTTTGCTAATAGCTGCTTCTATGGAAAAGCTGTCTGAGCATCCCTTGGCAGAGCCTATTGTGCAGTCTGCATCTGCTAAAGCTTTGAAGCTTAAGTCTGCAACTGAATATGAAATGCTGGCAGGCAAAGGCTTTAAGGCTAGGATTGATGGTAGAGAATGTGCAGCAGGTAATTTGCTTTTAATGCAGGAGCTTGGTATTGCTATGCAGAATTATGAGAAGCAGGGATTGGCGTTGGCAAGTAATGGCAAAACACCATTGTATTTTTCCTATGACGGTAAGCTGTTAGGAATTATTGCTGTGGCAGATACTGTGAAGTCTACTAGTGCAGAAGCCATCCATCAGCTGCAAAAACAGAATATCAAAGTCTTGATGCTGACCGGTGATAATGAAGCGACAGCTAGAGCTATAGGAAATCAGGTTGGCGTAGATGAGGTTATTGCTCAGGTACTGCCTCAGGATAAGGAAAGAATAGTTCGCGAGCTACAGGAGCAGGGACACAGGGTTGCCATGGTTGGTGATGGCATTAATGACGCCCCTGCCTTGGCAAGGTCTGATGTGGGCATTGCTATTGGCGCAGGGACTGATATTGCCATGGAAGCCGCAGATATTGTACTTATGAAAAGCGATCTACTTGATGTTTCTAGGGCTATTAAGCTAAGCAATAAGGTTATGAGGAATATTAAGGAAAACCTTTTTTGGGCGTTTTTCTATAATGTTATTGGCATACCCTTAGCGGCAGGGCTGCTGTATCCAATTTGGGGTTGGCTGCTAAATCCTATGATTGGCGCTGCTGCTATGAGCTTTAGCTCTGTGTCCGTTGTAAGTAATGCCTTACGCTTGCGCTTTATTAAGCTATGAGTAGATTGTTAAATTTTTGCGTGGTATAGTGGAAGCTATTAAGCACTATCGTAGGGTTGCTTTATGCATTAGTATATTCTATGGTTTTATCCATAAGGCTTTAGTGATAAAAATAAGCTGCTAATAATGCAGCTAGAGTTCTCGGCGGACTGAATAAGGATGTTTGAGATAAATAAGTAAAGGAGTGATTGATTTGGTAAAAACTATTTCCATTGAAGGCATGCATTGCGAACACTGTGTAAAGGCTGTTAAGGACGCTCTTGCAGCAGTAAACGGTGTGGACAAGGTTGAGGTAAGCCTGGCTAATAACAATGCTGTTGTTGAAGGTGTGGCATTAGAGAATGCTGTTTTACAAGAAGCCATTGAAGATATTGGCTTTGATGTAGTAGCTATTGCGTAATTGCTATACAAGGAAAGGTGCTTCGGTTTTATGCTGAAGCACCTTTTTATATGCGCATATTAGATTGAAGGGTAGAGGCAGGAATGAGTCACTAAATTGATGTGGTTTTAGAGAATAGGTTAAAAATTCTACTATATTTATGTGTCAATAATAGTACCTGCAGTGAGGTGCAAGCACATAAAAAGCCTGCCTTCATAAAAGAAGACAGGCTTGGGTATTATAAAATTTAAGCAAAATAAACTGCTAAGCACTCAGGCAGCATATTCATAGCGGCAGCCAGCAGAACGCCTGCGCCGATAATGATGGGAAGGAATGCAGCTGCATGAGGGTAATCCTTAGTTTTAAGGCATTTGTATTCAGCTCTTAAGGCAAGAAGCAGGATGCAGCCCCAAACATAAGGACTGGTAACTTCATGGAAAAATTTTTCAAAGGTATAGTTAAACATAATATCCTCCGTTAAGTAACTAGTTATTGCTGGGGCAATATATAAATCAAGATACAAAAAAACACCCGCATATGCAGGTGTGAATTTCATGGTGCCTCAGCACAGAATCGAACTGTGGACACAAGGATTTTCAGTCCTTTGCTCTACCAACTGAGCTACCGAGGCAAGATGGCGACCCGGATGGGACTCGAACCCACGACCTCCGCCGTGACAGGGCGGCATTCTAACCAACTGAACCACCGGGCCATCAATATTTGGACAAAAAAATGGTGGGCGCTAACGGGATCGAACCGCTGACATTCTGCTTGTAAGGCAGACGCTCTCCCAGCTGAGCTAAGCGCCCGAGTTTGGTGACCGGTAGGGGAATCGAACCCCTGATACCGCCGTGAAAGGGCGGTGTCTTAACCGCTTGACCAACCGGCCAGATTGGTGATCCATGTAGGCCTCGAACCTACGACACCCTGATTAAGAGTCAGGTGCTCTACCAACTGAGCTAATGGACCGTAACAAACTACCTGCTTATAATACACGATATTTGGAAAAAAAGCAAGAGTTTTTTCTAAAAAAATTAAAAAAATTCTAAGTTTTTGATTTTATTTGACTAAGAAGGCAGAAAAGCATAAAATAAAAATGGTAAGGTGTAAAAAATCTTAAATTTACGGAGGACTTAGATTATGCAATACGATATCGCCGTTATTGGTGGCGGCCCTGCAGGTGTTTCAGCAGCGATTACTGCTTCAAGCAAGGGACGTAAGGTTATTCTTTTCGAGGCCCACGGCTTTAGCCCTCGTTTACGTAGCGTGGCCAAAATTACAGATTATATGGGTATTCCTGAGGTTTCCGGTAGTGAATTAATGGATGCCTTCGTTAATCATTTACGTAAAACTGATGTAGATGTAGTTGAATCAAAAATTATCAGCCTGCGCGAGGTTGGTATGGGTTTTGAGTTAGGAACTCCTCATGGTGACTACACTGCAGATGCAGTAGTTTTGGCAACAGGTATTTCTCGCTCCAACCTTATTCCTGGTGAAAAGGAATTTTTGGGTCGTGGCGTAAGCTATTGCTCTATTGTTGATGGTCCTAAATTTAAAGGTAAACGAGTTGCTGCAATTGCAACTGTACCTGATGCTATGTATGAAGTTGAATATTTAGCAGATCAATGTGAGCATGTATTCTTTTTCCCGAGATATGCTGGCTTTGTTCCGCCTAAAAAGAAAAATATTACCGTTGTTTTAGATAAGCCTGGCGAAATCACTGGTACTGATAAGGTTACTGGCCTGCGTGCTGAAAATGATTTCTATAACGTGCAGGGTGCCTTCGTATTCCGTGCAACTGACCCCTTGAACAGCTTCCTGCCCGGTTTGGAAATTCGTGGCCGCAGCATTTATGTTGATGACCAGGCTCAAACTAATATTGAAGGTGTTTTTGCCGGTGGCGACTGCACAGGTCAGCCTTGGCAGGTTAATCGTGCTGCTGGTCAGGGGCAAAAAGCTGCTTTAAGCGCTATTCGTTATTTGGCTCGCCGTGATGAAGCTATTCAATATTAATATTGGCATATTTTAACAGGGGATATTTTTCATATATTAAGGAAGTAGCTTTTTAATTTACCCAAAATGTGCTACAATATAATTTATGATAATATTTGATTTGGAGGAATCTTTATGTTAGATATGAAATTTGTCCGTGAGAATCCGGAGCTTGTTACTGAGGCTATTCAAAAGCGTTTTGGTAACATTGACCTGACCGAGTTCTTGGAGCTGGATAAAAAACGTCGTGAAATTACAGGACAGGTTGAAGCTTTAAAGAAGGAGCGCAACACTGCTTCTCAAGAAATTGGTAAAATGAAAAAAGCTGGCCAAGATGCTTCTGAGCAAATGGCTGCAGTTCGTGCTTTGGGTGACAAGATTGCTGAAGACGATAAAGAACTGAAGGAAATCGAAGAAAAGCTGAAAAGCATTCTTCTGACCATTCCTAACATTCCTGCTGAGGATGTTCCTGTTGGCAAAGACGACAGCTGCAACCCGGTTGTTCGTACCTGGGGCGAGCCTACCAAATTTGACTTTGAGCCTAAAGCTCACTGGGAAATTGGTGAAGGTCTGAATATTCTGGACTTTGAACGTGGCGTAAAGGTTTCTGGCGCACGTTATGTATTCTATCGTGGTCTGGGTTCTAGACTGGAGCGTGCAGTAATCAACTTCTTCCTTGATTTGCATACTCAAAAGCATGGCTATACTGAAATGTTCCCGCCCTTTATCGTAAACGGCGCAAGCATGCAAGGCACTGGTCAATTACCTAAATTTGCTGAGGATATGTACAAGCTGGAAAACGGCGATATGTACCTGATTCCTACTGCAGAGGTTCCTGTAACTAACTATCATCGTGATGAAATTTTGAGCGGCGATCAGCTGCCTATCAAATACACTGCTTATAGCGGCTGCTTCCGTGCCGAGGCTGGTGCAGCAGGTCGTGATACCCGCGGCTTGATTCGTATGCACCAATTCAATAAGGTTGAGCTGGTTAAATTCACTAAACCTGAAGAATCCTGGGCTGAACTGGATAAGCTGACTGCTGATGCTGAAGAAGTTCTGCAGCTGCTTGGCCTGCCCTACCATGTAGTACGTCTGTGCACTGGTGACCTGGGCTTTAGCTCTGCAACCACCTATGACTTAGAGGTATGGCTGCCTTCTGCTGGCTGCTATCGTGAAATCTCCTCCTGCTCCAACTTCCTGGATTTCCAAGCTCGTCGTGCTAACATTCGTTTCCGTCGTGATCCTAAATCCAAGCCGGAGCTGGTTCATACCCTTAACGGCAGTGGTGTAGCTGTTGGCCGTACTGTTGCAGCTATTTTGGAAAACTACCAACAAGCTGACGGCAGCGTAGTAGTACCTGAGGTACTGCGTCCTTATATGGGCTGCGATGTAATCAAGGCTCCTGAAAAATAATCATATCTGATTAGCTTTATTGACCTGAGTAGATTTTTCTGCTCAGGTCTTTTTATGCCTTTATTAGAATAAAGTCGCTCATCTTTTTGTAAAAACGTTGATATAGTGGGTGCTTGAGGGTGATTATCACGTATATCGCAGATGTGCTGCGATATCTTGTTTAGTAGTGGATTAAAGAACACTATAAAGCACTTATGGAAAAGAAAAATTACTTTAGGTTCATTGTAAAATGAAATTGCACATCTTGAAAACAGAATAAAAATAGTCCATT
>Kenny_p2__coassemble_653_pt1 | contig 42748 bp, 30 predicted proteins | sample Kenny_p2__metabat2_high_PE_028 | metagenome-assembled genome bin Kenny_p2 | reverse complement strand
ATGGAAAGCAAGCGTGATTCTTCCTTCTCCGTAATTATTCGTGCAGAAGGTGATGCAGAATATAAGACTGTTATTAAGCTGATGGATAAGCTGAAGGGTGCAGGCGTAACTCGCTTTGGCCTGGCAACAGATGTAGGTGATAGTAAATGACGGATGAGCAAAAACGATTTAACAAGGGGTTAATCTTCGCTCTTTGTTTTCATATCGTCGTTGCCGGTGTTTTAGGTATCCTGGGTTTTGCCTTTGAAACAAAACGTCCTCCTCAGGTATTAGAGGTTACTTTAAGCGGTGGTGGTCCTGCTGCTGCTGTCGTACAAGAGGAAGTTATAGAGCAAAAGGTAGAACAGGTTACTAAGGATGACATCGTCGATAAGAAGCTGAAACCGAAAAAGGAGCAGCGTAAGGTTGAGAAGAAGGTTGCTCCAAATCCCAATGCTAAGCCTAACCCTGATGCTAAGGTTGTAGCAGAAGGTGGTACAGGTACTGGTGAAAGCAAAGAAGCTGGCGGTGGTGAAGGTGCTGGTAGTGGCAGCGGTAGTGCACAAGGTGTGCCTGTAACTCCACCCAGAATAGTTTCTTCTGTACGTCCTCCATATCCATCCTCTGCACGCAATGCCTCTATTGAAGGTACTGTTTATGTAAAAATGCTGGTTAATGCAAGCGGTAAGGTAGAAGAAGCATTTGTTGCACAATCATCTGGTAATGCTGCACTGGACGATTCTGCAGTGAAGACTGTGTATAAGTGGCGTTTTAGTCCTGCTAAGGACGCATTTAAGGAAAAGGTAGCCTGCTATATTACTATTCCTGTCAATTTCCAGTTGAATAGATAGCTATATAGTATTTTGTTCATGATAATTATTCTGCTATACTTTTATTTAACTTGTTATAACTACCAATTTGGGTATTATACCAGTAAATTATAATTGAACGCTCCTAGAGTAGATTTTTAATACAGAGAATCTGCTTTAGGAGTTTTTATTATTTTTCTTGACTGAACTATTACTATATGGTTTAGAATGTATATCATAAATGGAGGTAGATTATGTCGGAAAAGCTGTGTACACTTGCAACCAATGATAAAGTTTATTTTTATGATAAAAGTATAGTAATTTTTTTTAGTGGAAAAAGAAAGGTACTAAGTACATCTTCATATAATGGTGGCTATCATGAGGATTTTGTTGCTGTTTATAATTATGACGGCAAACAAGGCTCAGGTATGCCCTGTGAGATGTTGGCAGATACTTACGAGGGGCACATGCGTCTTATTTCTAAACGTTTGGCTATTGATCCAGAAAAGGTTAGTGGTATGAGCACTGCTGCCAGTATGGAAAATGCAGTTATTGAAAGCATGACCTATAAGGAGCTTACGGTAACTGCCATTGCAACTGCTGGAATTGAGACAAATGGTGGCAGAGTGGGCGATCCAGCTGATTTTTATCGTCCTATAGAAAAGCCTGATAAATATGGCACAATCAATATAATGCTATTTTTTAATTGTGATATGCCTGCTGGAACTATGGCACGCGCCCTTGTAACCTGTACTGAAGCTAAAACTGCGGCTATTCAAGAGCTGTTAGCGGGTAGCAATTATTCTATGGGGCTGGCAACAGGCTCTGGCACTGATCAAACCATTATTGTGGCTAATCCTGAAAGTGAGCTCTATTTTGAAGGCGCAGGCAAGCACTCCAAGCTGGGCGAGCTGATTGGCAAAACTGTAATGAAGGCTGTAAAGGGTTCATTACATAAGCAGGCTGGCTTAAATCCTACAACTCAACACAATGTATTTCGTCGTTTAAAGCGTTTTGGCATAACTCCTGGAAGCCTATGGGAGCTGTATAGTAGCGCAACTGGTGCGGATGTTAAGCCGGTATATCTTGTAGCAGCAGAGAATTTAGCTATTGAGAAAAATATGCTGACAACAACATCTTTGTACATTCATCTTTTGGACCAGCTTATGTGGCAGCTTATTGATGAAGAAGAGGCCTGCGATGCTGGAAAAGTACTGCTTGACCATTTAGCAGCAAGCTATGAAGTTGAACCTGTTGAGGTTTTAGGCGGAATAGAGGCAATGTTGGCTGCTTGGAGCAAGCTATTTAATCGTATTGTAGCAAAGGCACTTCAAGAATAGATTGATGCTTTGTAGCTATACTATTTGGAAAATAATAAACAGGGTTGTAATCAGGCTTTCTGATTGAATATAAAGATTAAAGAATTAGGAATATTCCTTATTCATACTTATTGAGGAGGTAAATAAAATGACTTGTTCTCATTCTAATTTTGAAATTCCTACTGACCCACACGGCAAACGTCGTTATGAAAGCGCAATGAAGCATGTTGAGGCTGCTAAAAAGGCTGGCAAATCTAGCGAAGAAATTCATGCTATCTTCAAAAAGGTAATGGAACATGATCCTATGGATATTGATTCCATACCTAAGGATGAAGCACACGCAAAATATCGCACTGCTATGATTCATATGAAGCATGCTCTGGAGAATGGCAAAAGCTGTGAAGAGGCTCACGAGCTGTTCAAAAAAATTATGAACGGTGAAACTACAGGCTGCCACAAAAAATAATTTCATATTTAGTGCTTAGGCACTTTACAGTGATGGATTACTAAGGACCAACGGCTGAAAAAGCTGTTGGTCCTTTTGTATTTATAGGTATAAGGATGATATATAAGCTAGAGCTTTTGTTATTTATAAAAATAATGTGTTTATAGGTTTCTAAAAAGGTAAAAACATATTAATAAGGGCTGATGTTGCTATTCTTTTAATAAAGCAAAATTTCTTAATAGAATTTTGCGTAATAGGGATGATTCTTTTGAAAAAGGCGGGTTAAAAAAAGTATTGTTCTCTGTACTGGCAGATAGTGTGACCACTATTACTGGCTTAAAAGCAGGCAACGATAAAGCATTTATTGACGCTAAGGGTGGCGTAATTACTGTTAGCGAAGGTGCTAAGCTTGATATTAGCAAGCTGGATAAGGTTGCTGACAAGGATTATTTCATTGCTGATAACTATGCAGATACCAGCAGACTGTGGAATGAAGATGAGCTGGCATATGATAGAACAGAGGGCTTCGCCACTGTTGTAGAAGACAAGGATAATAAAGATTACAAGGTAACCTATAAAGAGCTAGAAAAGCTGACTGAGGAAGAGCAAAATAAAGCAGTAGAGTCTATGGAAAATGCTCTTGGTGAGTACGGTGGCCAGGTTCGTGGTATTCTTGAAGGCATCGTTAAAGATGGCAAAGATACTAACGAAGGCGCAAAAGACTTTATCAGTGATTTGACTAAAGATACTGGTGATGTTAGTGCTGATTTGAAAACTGGTATGCTCTTTGGCGAGGTAGCAGGTGTAACCAGCAATTCCGTTTCCATGGCAACTGATTTTGCTGACAACGCAGCTTTGAGACTGTCATTTACTCAAGACAAGGTAAATGGCGAAGATAAGGTTGCTGAAGAAGGCGGCGTTTGGGCTAAATACATCCACAACAAACACGAGGTTGACGGCGTAAGCTCCAGCATGGGCGGTTTGACCTCTAGCAATGATTATAACGGCGTAATGGTTGGTGCAGAGCTGGCTAAGAAGGGTGATTATCAATATGGTATCGCATTTGCTTACGGCGATGGCGATGGCAGCGGTATGGGCGTTGAAAACGACTTTGATACCTGGGGCGTTAACCTGTACAGCAACCTGAAGAAGGATGACGTAAACTTCATTGCAGACCTTGGCTACAGCAAGACCAGCAACGAGCTGACCGGTAAGGTTGAAAAAGGTACTCTGACTGCTGATAGAGATGTCAACATTCTGACTGCTGGCATTCGTGCAGAAAAACTGTATGTAAATGGCAATACTCAAGTAGTACCGTACGTTGGCTTGCGCTACTTCAACGTTGATGGCGATTCCTACACCACTAACTACAATGGTAATGTTGCATTCCAAAACGAGGCCGACAGCCAAAACGTATGGACTCTGCCTGTAGGTGTAAGCCTGCGTAACGAAACCGTTACTGAGAGCGGTTGGCGCTTCACTCCGAAATTTGATCTGGCATACATCTTCGCATTTGGCGATACTGACAGCGCTGTAACTGTAAACTCTGGCTCTGGTATGAGCACTCTGAGCTATGATGTAATGGATAGCAGCAGCTGGCTGGCATCCGCAGCACTGGAAGCAGGCAATGGTGACTGGAGCTACGGCGTAGGCTATAGCTACCAAAAAGGCAGTGACGTTGAAAACAACAAATGGTTTGTAAACGTTAACTACAGTTTCTAATTAAAGTATGTCTAGGAAGGAAAATACTTCTGAGGATACGTTATAAGTGACTGAACAGCTATCACCTTAATTGGTGGTAGCTGTTTCTCTATGATAAGCTAATACAATATTTAACTTAGTAAAGGATTTCATGTTCTTTTATTGTTTGTATTGTGAAGTTTTTAGACAATAAAAAGGTCCCGACTTATGTTGTTGGCATAGGTCGGGACTTTAGCTTTATACGGGAAATTATGAATTTTGGAATTTATTAATTTTGCCTATTTGCTTATGTGCATGAAAACCATATTAAAGTATTCATCGCAATTTGTTGTGAGCCAGTGGTTTTCTATGGGCAATACAAAAACATCGCCAATTACTTTAAAGCCGTTGATGTTGATAAATTCCTGTAGCTCTGCAGCAATTTGATTGCCATTATGACAGTATGCGCCTTTAAAAAAATACTCTAAGTAAAGACCTGCGGGCAGCTCCATAGTTGCAGTGCGTTTATGCTGAGGTGAATTATAGATATAAGAAAAAAACGCTTTAGATTGGGAGCAGTTATGGTTGATGAAAAAATCATTTTGTTCAACACACCAGCCAACATGCTTTTCCAGAGCCCAATGGTTATGAAAGGTTTTTTGTGTATGATTAGTAAATTGAATGATGCGCCTTTTGCCATTATCCTTTGCTGTTAGCGGTGTAATGCGGATAAGACGTGTATCATGACTTGATAATAAAGGTTGATTCAAAATTACGTGGTCATACATAGTGAGGTTGTCAGTAACATTTTCTAATGCTCGTAATACGCGTTCATTTTCTTTGATTATTTCTTCACATTCTTCCTTCTTTTTAGCAACCACATGCTCAAACTGCTCCTTGCTGCGATTGTCTAAAAAGCTTTTGATGTCTGCAATACTGATATTTAAATTACGCAGATTAACTATTATTTCTAAATCTAGATATTGTTGTATGGAGTAGTGACGATAACCATTTTCACTGATGTAGTCTGGAGATAATAGCTTTATTTTATCATAGTATAGTAATGTCTGCTTTGATATATCAAAAAGCTTTGCTAGTTCACCAGCGGTAAAGTAGTTTTGCTTATCTGCTTTTTTCATAATAATTATCACACATCCTTGACAGTATAACTAGTATATACTTTAAAATTTAATTTATTACATATAGTACATTATATCATATTGTTGAGTTCGATGCGAAAAAAATATAAATTTTCTGCTAGATGCTAGCCTGAGTTTTCTAAAAGACGCAATACTTGCTTATTATGGAGGTTTTTTTATGAAGAAAATTGCTATTTATGGTAAAGGCGGTATTGGTAAATCCACTACTACTTCTAATTTGTCTGCAGCACTGAGTGAAATGGGATTTAAGATTTGCCAAATTGGCTGTGACCCTAAAAATGATTCTACTAGACTTTTATTAGGCAAAATTTGTAGACAAACTGTTTTGGACTGCGTGAGGGATAAAGAAGATATTAACGCTGAAGATATAGTTCATTATGGTTATAACGATATTAAATGTGTGGAGGCTGGTGGACCAGAGCCTGGCGTTGGTTGTGCAGGCAGGGGCATTATTGTGGCTTTAGAAAAGCTTAAGTCTTTGTCTGTTATAGAGGATGAGGATGTAATTTTGTACGACGTTTTAGGTGACGTAGTATGTGGTGGCTTTGCTGTGCCTATTCGTGAAGGCTATGCAACAGATATTTATATTGTTTCCTCTGGTGAGCTGATGAGCTTGTATGCTGCCAATAATATTGCTAAGGGTGTAAAACGCTTCGCTATGCGAGGTGGAGTTCGTTTAGGTGGAATTATTGGCAACAGTCGCAATACTCCTCATGAGAGAGAGCTTTTAGAGGAGTTTGCTAAGCGTCTTAATACTCAGCTTATTGCCTTCATTCCTCGTGATGTAATTGTTAATAAGGCAGAAAACCAACGTCAGACCGTACTGCAGTATGCTCCGGAGTCTAATCAGGCAGGCGTTTATCGTAAGCTGGCGCAGGATATGATGAATAACAAGGATATGTCTGTTCCGACTCCTATGAGCTTTGAGGAGCTAGAGGATATGGTGGCTAAGTATGGGGATTAAAACAAAACGCTTTATTGCCAGTCGTACCAGCTGTAGCTGCTGTATGCCAGGCGTGTGGAGCGCATTGGCGCATTGCCAGGGCTTTGTAGTTATTTTTCATAGCCCCAGAGCTTGTGCTCATGTTACTAGAACCATGGAGATAAATTCTCATTTTCGCAGTATTTCTGACAGTAATGGTGAGGGGATGCCTGCTATACCTCTTTTAAGCAGTCAGCTTGAGGAAAAGCATACTATTTTTGGTGGCTCGGATAGATTAAGCAAGTGTATTTCTTATGCAGTGGAAACGTATAAGCCTAAGTGCATTGCCATAGCTAATTCCTGTATAGCTGGCGTAATTGGTGATGATGTAGAGTCTGCAGCTCGTGAGGCAGAGGAAAAATATAATATTCCTATTTTGACTATAGATAGCTTTGGCTTTTTGGATGGCGAATATTATGAAGGCTATTTTTCTATGACTGAAAAGCTTATTGATCGTTTTATTAAGACTGTTCCTAAAGAAAAGGGGACTGTAGTGCTTTTAGGTGACAATGGTGGACCATGGGGAAATTATGCCAAAGAGGTTACTGCATTGCTAAGTGCTTTAGGGCTTAAGGTTATTGGTCAGTTTCCAGGCTATATTTCTTTTGAAGAAATGGCGAAAATTGGTAGAGCTGAGGGCAGTATTGTTTTGGGCGGACGTGGACAAACCTACGTTGGCTTAAACGCGGTGGCACGCCGTTTGAATACGGATTTTGATATAAAATATCTTGATGGTATTTATCCACTAGGATGGCAGGGGACGGAGCGCTGGATTCAAAAAATTGCCGAGCTTTTTGACTGTGAGGACAAGGCTAAGGACCTTATCTGGCAGGAGCGTCAGCGCCTACTGCAGGGACTTAATAAATATCTGCCTGTAACAAAGGGCAAGAAAACAGTCCTTTGTATTGGTCGTTGGCTAATATATTTTCATCCTGCGGGAGTGCTGGAAACCATTAAAACGCTGCAGCTTGATTTGCAGGGAATTATTCTTTTAGATGCCTATGATGAAGAGCACAAGCGGGAAATGCTTAATATGCTGAAGGCATATACTAATAAACCTATTGTAGATACTAAAGAAGGTGAAAAGCTGCTTAGGGATGCAGAGCTAGTGCTTACAACTCATGAGCTGAAGCATCCAGAGCTGAAGCAAATCTTTTTGCCCATGCTGCCACAGGTGGGTATTAGTGGTGAATTACATTTTATGGATGTTATTTATAGAACACTTCGCAGTCGTTTAAAGCAGGGAGGTGTTATTTATGTCTGATAAACCTTGGAGTAATATCTGTAATAAAGTTGATTCGTGTGCGTTGACAGGTGCAGGAGCATTTTTTTGTGGCATTCCTAATGCTGAGGTTATGGTTAATGGTCCTTTGTGGTGTTATTTTTATGCTTTAAGATTTTTAGAGCACGGAGATTTTACTATGGCTGACCGTTTCCATGGTTCACAGCCTGATAATAGTGCAATTGTTTATGGTTCTGAAAAATATTTGACTGAGGCGTTAAATAGAATTTTACAGGAAAAGCAGCCACAGCTTTTGTTTATTGAAAGCAGCTGCTCCTTAAGTCTTATTGGTGATGATTTAAATGGCATTGTGCGTAAGCTTAACCTGCCGTTTCCGTATGTGACTATGGATAGCGGCGGCATTGTCGGCGGCTTTGCAGCTGGCTATGTTAAGGCTGCTAAGACATTTTTTGACAAGTTTGCCGAGCCTGCTATGCCACAGGATAAAACAGTTAATCTTATTGGTTTAAGTGATTTTTACTATAACGGTAAGGCTGATACTGCAGAGCTGTGCAGAATTTTGACTAAAGCTGGCTATAGAGTTAATTGTGTTCCTGGCAGCGGTTCTAGCTTTGAGCAATTAAAACACATTGGCGAGGCGGCGCTGAATATTGTTTGTCACGAAGAGCTTGGCTTGGAGCTAGCGCAGTATTTAAAGCAGCGTTTGGGAACGCCATTTATATGTGCAGGAGTTCCTTATGGTGTAGAAGGAACTAAAAGCTGGCTGCAGAGTATTGATAAGGCTCTACCTGCTCCTCAGCTTGCTAGTGTAATGGAAGAATGCGATGCAATGCAGCGTTTTTTGCAGGGCTGGAATAATGACAGTCGTTGCACCTGGGGTGCACTGTGGTTTGATAAAATTATAGTTTCTATGTCAGGAACAGCAGCTTTGTGTCTGAGTAGGGCAGTTGTCAATGAATGGGCAGATGCAGGGCATTTGACAATTATTTGTCAGCATGCAAATAGCTGTAAAGACAATAGCTTTGCTGATGAGGTTTTATATACCGATAAAGATGGTGAAAAAATAACTGTCTGCTTAGAGGATAAAGAAAAGCTTTTGCTTTTAGGCAGCAGCAGTGAAAGCTCTGTTTTACGGCGTAATGGTAATCATAATCTTATTAGCCTTAATATGGCTTTTCCTGCCAATGAACAGGTTTTATTGAATGATGTTCCTTATATGGGGATTAAGGGCAGTGCTAATATGCTAGAACGCTTGTGGAATGCTTATATTCAGGATTATCTGAGAAAGTAATGCTTAATTTTCGATAAATATTCAATGGATGATGAAGAAAATCATTTAATATGGTATGATAATAAAGACGTATTTATGAAATAAACGAAAATTGAGAATAATAACTTTCAAGGAGATAGATAGAATGTTGAAAAAAGCTAACAGTACCTTTGCTTTAGTTGTTTTAGCAATATTATTGCTTGCTGTATCCTGCTTTAGTTTAACCTTTGGCCAGATTGACGTGCCGTTTGTTAATACTATGGCTATTTTGTGTGACAAGCTGCACTTACCATTTTTCACTGATGTGGAGTATACCAAGGAAGAGCTAGCTGTTATTTGGTTTATTCGTTTGCCACGTATGCTGGTTGGAGTTCTTGTAGGTGCTGCTTTGGGTATTTCCGGTGCAGTAATGCAGGGTATTTTTTCTAATCCGTTGGCAGACCCTGGCCTCATTGGCATTTCCTCTGGTGCTGCTACTGGTGCAGTAGTTTCTATTGCTCTTGGTGCAGCTACTAGCAGTATGTTTGCTATGCCTGCCTTTGCATTTTGTGGCAGTATTTTAGCAGTATGCTTAACTGTATTTTTAGCTATGCGCAACGGCAAGGTGCCCGTAATGACTCTGCTTTTGGCAGGTGTTGCTGTAGGCATGTTGTTGGGCGCAGTAACAAGTGGTCTTTTAACCTTTATGAACGAGCAAAAGCTTCAACAATATCTTTTTTGGATGGTAGGCGGTCTTGACTACCGTCGTTGGGAGCACGTATATTTGGCAGTAGGTCCTGTTCTTACAGGTATTGTGATTATGCTGCTTTTGGCTCGACATTTGAATATTCTCGTTTTGGGTGAAACTGAGGCTAAGGCAGTAGGTATGCCTGTAGTAAAATTCCGTATGGGCTTGCTTTTTGTTTCTGCAATGACTACTGCTACCTCAGTTTGTGTTAGTGGTAATATAGGCTTTGTAGGCCTTGTTATTCCCCATATGATGAGAATGCTCCTTGGACCTGATCACAGGGTGCTTTTACCTGCCAGTGCATTAGGGGGAGCTATGTTTTTAGTATTCTGTGATTCCTTGGGTCGTATTGTTATGCCTCCTGCAGAGGTCAGAGTAGGTATTATGACTGCACTTTTAGGAACTCCATATTTCTTATATCTGTTAAGAAGAATGCAAAAACAATTTTTCTAAAACATCAAGACCAGTTGCTTAGCAATTGGTCTTTTTCTTTTGTAAATATTGATTGGAATAATATTGTGTGTATGGCCTTTAAAAGGCAATTGTACAGGAGGACTTTATGAGTAAGATTTTATTCCTGACTAATGTTATTCGTCGTATGGGTGTGATGCAGCAAACCTTAACACGTTTGCAGGACGAAAACACATTGTTTAATGAAAGCTCCTGCCATTGGATTACAGAGGCAACAACATGGGATGCCAAGTGGGAGCAGCAGTTAAAAAGCTGCAATCTTCTAATTATGAAATGGATGGGAACTGGTTTGGACACGCCATTTCTTAAGCGCTGCGTTAAGATTCTTAATGACTATAAGATTGTTTACTATATTGATGCTGCAGGTACTGACGAAGGAGAGCTAAGCTATGGGCTTTCTATGGAGCAGATAAGAGCTATTAAAGAGTATTCTTTGTATGGCGGTGAGCAAAATTATTATAATTTGTGGCAATATTTAGAGGCTGTATTGCGTAATGACGAGCAAAGCGTTGCTCAGCCCAAGGCTATTCATTGGTGTGGTATTTATCATCCTAAGGCTAATGATGCTTACACTGATTTGTATGCCTATAAAAAAGATTTTTGCTCCTCTGAAAAGCCAACTGTAGGTATTTTATTCTATCGTGATGAGTGGGTTTGGGGCGATTTGGAGTATCAAACAGCACTGATTAAGGCTATTGAAGCTAAAGATATGAATGCTATTTGTGTGTTTTCTAATGGTATGCCGATTGCTGAGCTAGGAATGCCCAGCTTATCCCATGTTTTTGATAGCTTCTTTACTGAAAATGGTTTGACAGCTATTGATGTGCTGATTAATGTAACCAAGTTTTCTATGACCAGCAGCGGTTCTACCACTGTTGACTATTTTAAAAAGCTTAATGTGCCTATTTTAGAGGGCTACACCATTATGACACCATTTAAGGATTGGGAAAAAAGCCTTGAAGGTATGAATGCCATGGAGGTTTCCATAGCTATTTCTATGCCTGAGCTGGACGGTGTTATTCATGGCGTTCCTATTGCGGCCAAAAGTGTTTTAGAAAATGGCGATGTACGCTATAAGCCTATTACTGAACGTATTGAGCGTATGGTTAATAAGGCAAAAAAATGGGCAATTTTACGTCGCAAGGAAAATGCACAAAAACGCATTGCTATTATTTTCCATAACTATCCCCCAAGAAATTCAAATATTGGCAGTGCTTTAGGTTTAGATACAATTGAAAGTATTCGCAGAACCTTAAAAAACATGCAGGAACGTGGCTATAAAGTGGACTATATTCCTGAGGATACTAAGGAGTTTATTAAGGAGCTGACTGCTAACGCAACTAATGACGTAGCCTTGCTGACGGATAAGCAGCTAGAGAATGCTCAAAAGGTAAGTAAGGAAGAGTATCAACGCTTTTTTGACGGGCAGCCAGAAGCTGTAAAGGCACAGCTGGTGAAGGACTGGGGTGATGCTCCTGGCTCTGTAATGGAGTTTGATGGTAGCCTTTTAGTGCCTGGTACTATGAATGGCAATGTGTTTGTAACTGTGCAGCCTCCTCGTGGCTTTGGTGATGATCCTGACAAGATTTATCATTCACCATATTGTGCGCCAACGCATCATTATTTGGCCTTTTATCATTGGGTTAGAGATATTTGGCAGGCTGATGCTGTAGCTCATATTGGTACTCATGGTAGCTTGGAGTGGCTGCCTGGCAAGAACGCAGGCCTTAATAATACCTGCTACCCAGATGCTGCATTAGGAGATTTAGTAAATATTTATCCTTATAATATGACTATTACTGGCGAGGGCATTCAGGCCAAGCGTCGTGGCAGTGCTTGTCTAATTGAGCATTTACCTGCACCTCAGTCAAGAGCAGATGTGTATGACGAACTAGAAGAGCTAGAAAAGCTGATGGACGAATATGTACATTTTGAGCAAACACAGCCAGAGAAGCTAGAGGCAATTGCTGAACTTGTCAAGGAAAAGGTGGCAGAGGCTAACCTTCAGGACGAGGTGGCCTATGACGATACTAAGTCCTTTGGAGAGTATATCCAAGCCTTGCATAGCTATATTACGGATTTAAAAAATTTAGAGGTGCATATAGGTCTGCATATTTTGGGACAGCCTCCTGAGGAGGAACGCCTAACTGAATTTATGTGGATGCTGACTCGTTTGGAAAATGGTGATGTACCCAGTCTTAATCAGGTATTGGCAAGCAATTATGGCTTTGATTATTATGAGCTCATAGATAATAGTGGTTTATTATATGAGCCGCTAAATATTACCTATGGTGCTTTGCTGGATAAAATTTATGAGCAGTCGCGCTCCATTATTTTGTTGCTGCAGGCTGCTGATTTTGACGTCAAGGCAGTAGATGACGTTTTGGCTTTAGATTTTGTTCAGGGTGGCAGTGATGAATTTAAGGTTCAGTTGAAGCAGGTTTGCCAACATATTTGTAATAGCATTTATCCTAATTTGCTTTTAACTAAGCAAGAGCAGGATAATCTGTTGCGTGGCTTTGAGGCTCAGTATGTAGAGCCTGGTCAGTCCGGTGCGCCTAGCAGTGGTGGTGCTGACCTTTTACCTACAGGTCGTAATTTTTACGGTGTTGACCCACGTACTTTGCCAACTCCTGCAGCATGGGAAATTGGCAAGGAGCTTGGTGACCAGGTAATCGAGCGCTTTATTGCGGAGGAGGGTCACTATCCTGAAAATATTGGTATTGTACTATGGAGTGGCGCTAATATGCGTAGCCATGGTCAATGTGTAGCGGAGTTTTTATACCTGATGGGTATTAAGCCTGTATACCAAAAGGGCAGTATGCGTGTGCGTGATTTGGAGGTTATTCCATTATCCGAATTAAAGCGTCCTCGTATCGATGTAACTGCACGTATTAGTGGATTGTTCCGAGATACTATGCCTAATGTTATGAACTTGCTGGATAAGGCTGTTTTGAAGGTTGCGGCGCTAGATGAGGATTTAGAGCTGAATTTTGTGCGTAAGCACGTTGTGGAGGATACCAAGGAGCTGCAGGAGCAGGAGGGTATGACCTACGACGATGCATGGCGACAGGCAGCATTCCGCATTTTTGGTGACGAGCAGGGTGTATATGGCGCTGGCGTAGCGGCTCTTTTAGAGGCTAAAAATTGGAGCACCATTGACGATATTGCAGATGTGTACGTGCGCTGGGGAGCTCATGCCTATGGTGGTAAAACTAAGGGTAAATTCTTGCCACAGCAGTTTAGAAAGCGTATGGGCAGCCTGGATATTACTATAAAGAATGAAGATAACCATGAAACAAATATGCTGAGCAGTGATGATTATAACGCTTATCATGGTGGTATGATTGCTGCAGTACGTAGCATCAAAGGCAGCGCACCCCGCTCCTATTGTGGTGATAGTACGGACAGAAGCCGTGTAACAATGCATAGTGTGCAAGAGGAGGCTAAGCGTATCTTCCGTAGTGAGTCCATTAATCCCAAATACATTGCAGGTATGATGGAGCATGGCTATAAGGGAGCCGCTGATATGGCTAATATGATTGCTCATAGCTTTCAATGGGACGCAACAAGTGCTGTTATGGAGGACTGGATGTACGAAAAATATGCAGAAAAATATACCTTTGACCCCAAGGTACAAGAGTGGCTGCGTGACGTAAATCCATGGGCTTTGCAAAGAATGGCTGAGGTTTTGTTAGAGGCAGAGCAAAGAGGACTTTGGCAGGCTAAGCCAGAAACTAAGGCAGAACTTGAAAAGCTATATTTATCAATAGAGGGAGAAATTGAGGAGAGAGCAGATGATTGACCCAAGCATAAAAATGCTGGTGCTTAGCTTAACTGGACGTTGTAATTTTGCCTGTCGTTATTGTTATGCTGCTGAGCACGATAAAAATAAAATGTCTCTAGAGACAGCTATCAGGGCGGTAAATTTGGCTGCTGCGTCTGGAGAAAGATTTGTATTGCAGTTTAGCGGCGGTGAACCGCTTATGAATTATAGTGTTTTGAAGGGCGTAGTAGAGTACGTTAAGGACAATAATATTCCTGCACAGCTGCAGATACAAACTAATGGTTCCAAGCTGACTGACGAAATCGCTAAATTTTTGTATCAAAACAAAGTTGGCATTGGAGTTAGTCTGGATGGACGTCCTAAGGTTAATGACAAGCTGCGCCTTAAAAAGAATGGTTATGGTGCAACCGGTGAAATACTTAAGGGACTAGAGGTTTTGAAACGCAATAATATCGCCTGTGGTATTACTTGTGTTGTAACCTCAGAAAACGTAGACGAGCTAGAAGGAATAGTGGATTTTGCGTATTTTATTGGCAATATCCGTCGTATTGGCTTTGACTTGCTGCGTGGCCAAGGACGTGGCACAGATTTGGAGCCACCTACAGAGGAGGCCATGTCCGCTGCTATGGAGAGGGTGTTCGCTAGAAGCGCTTCCTTAAAGCAAATGGCTGGCTTTGAAATTGCTATCACCCAAAAGGAAAGAGTACAAAGTTTGTGTAAGTCCTGTACTGACTGCTTTGGTCATTGCTATGCTATGAATGGTGAGGCTGCCTTTGTAGATGCTAAAGGAGATATTTATGCCTGCTCTTCTTTGGTAGGTATGAGCGAATATTACATAGGCAATGTTTTGACAGGTATTGAGGCATCATTAGTAGAGACTATTCGCCAAAAAATCAAAGCATTTATGAGCGTTTGCCTAAGCTGTAAGGACTTTAAACATTGTGGCGGAGGCTGTTATGCACGTTGGTGTGGCACGGTAGAAAAAAATTATCCTGCAGAATGTGCGTTGATGCGTGCCTGCATAGAACAAGCGCAGGTAGAAAAATAGAATAGGATATTAGGATAGCTAGAATTTGTTTTTTATATATTTATGCTAGTCTATATAAGGGCGGGGAACATCCTCGTCCTTATATCTTTACGTGCTGTTTGATAGATTGATGGTTGTAATTAAAATTACGTACATCATTAAAATTGAGTAGGTTTTTGCAGCAATATTGCTTATGCTTATAGGTAATGACAAAGATATTGCGACTTTAATATATAATTAAGTATTGTATAATACAACTATTGATAATAACTTCCAAATACGATAAAATAATGTAGTAATAATGCATTAGCGATAATATAATTTTGGAGTAGATGATATGACTTATTTTTCTAAGAATAGTAAAAGAAGCTTAAGCTTTAGATATATGTTTGCTACACTTATTATGATGTTAGTGTTTGTTTGTGCTGGCTGCGGAGGTAGCGGCGATGAGCAGGCTCAGTTAGGTGCCAGTGGCTACGTTGTAACTGATAGCGCTGGCAATAAGCTGGTGTTTAAGGAAAAGCCTATGCGCATTGTTTCTTTAAACATTAGCAGTGATGAAATGCTAGTAGATTTAGTTCCTATTGAACGAATGGTAAGCGTTACTCCGTATGCTGATGATCCTGGCGTTTCTAATATTGTAGAAAAGGCAAAAAAAATTCCTACTAGAATAGGCAATGATTCTATTGAGCAGCTTTTATACGCTCGTCCTGATGTTGTAGTTGTGTCTGATATGTTTAAGTCTGAAGCGGTAAAGACATTGCACGAGGCTGGAGTCAAGGTGTATGTTTTTAAAAATCCTAAGAACTACGAGGAGATAAAAAAACAAATTACTGGTTTGGCTGCTATGACTGGTGAAGTAGAGCGTGGCAAGGAAATGATAGCTGATATGGATGCTAAGCTTGCTAAGATTAAAGAAAGAGTTGCAGATGTTCGCCCAGACGAAATGCGTAAAGTAATGTTTATGAGTCCCTTGGGTGCTTATTATGCACCGGACAGCAGCTTTAATGATACTTGTCGTTTGGCACATGTTATAGAAGCTACATCTTTGTTGAATTACAAGAATGCATGTACTTTATCTCAGGAGGCCATTGTACAAATCAATCCAGATAGCTTTGTAATCAGTGACTGGAATCACGATGGCAACCATCCGCCAGAGGCTTTGGTTAACGAGCTTTTATCTAACGAATCCTATAAATCCACTAATGCAGGAAAAAATAAAAGCATTATCGTCATTCCGTCCTCTCACATGATGACAAGCTCTCAGTACTTTATTTATGGTGTAGAGGATTTGGCAAAGACGGTTTATCCAGATAGATTTAAAAAATGAAAAGATTTGTAATGCCACTTTATCAGTGTAATAGCTGATAGAGTGGTATTTTTATTCTTTGCTGGATAAAGATTGTTAAAAATACTATATAATATACTTATAGCATAAGAGCTTGACTAATTGCTTGTAAAAGGTTTAAAATTACTATTGAAATTTAGTTCTATTACAGATTTAGTTGAATTTTCTTTCAAACTGCTAAGACAAAAATAAGCTCTTGAACATAGCCTTTTGACGATGGAATAAGCTGATTATTTTCCTGCAGATTGGTTCAAAATATGCTGACAAAGGGTTTGTTTTGGAGCTAAACCGAATAACAAGAAGGTACAGTCTATTTGAGTATAAATGGGTTGTAATAGGTGGGTAATAATGAAGCAGTTGACTAACTATTGTCCTGTAATGGGCTATGAAAAACAAATTGATGCTTATCCTGGAAAGTTAAAAGGTTATTTAGATGATAACAAATTGCAGGGTGTTGAGCTGAACGTGTATGCTGATAAGCCTTATGAAGAGGATTTTCGAGGCTTGGCTACTGGTGTACATTTAAGGTATTGGCCTATGTGGTTAGAATTTTGGAACAGCAATGGGAAAAATTTGCCAGATAATCCAATTGCAGCTAGCTATGCTATAAAAGAGTGCAATAATGAAGAGTGGCTGCAGGCGATTAGAAGGAATATTAAGGCGGCGATTGTTTGCGAACCGGAGTATTTAGTGTGGCATGTAAGCGATTGCTTGATGGAAGAAATTTATTCCAGGCATTTTAAGCATAGTGATGCAGATGTTATTGAAGGCACCATAGAGGTATTTAATGAAATTGTAGATGTGATACCGCCTAATGTGCAGGTTTTGTTTGAAAATTTGTGGTGGCCTGGCTTAACTTTGAAAAATCCTGCTGTTGCTGAAAGGCTTTTGACTGGTGTTAAGCATAAAAATGTAGGCTTTATGCTTGATACAGGACATTTGATGAACACAAATTGGCAACTGACTACGGAGCAGGAGGCTGTAAAATACGTAATAGAAACTGCTGCGGAGTTAGGCGAGCTTAAATGCTACATTAAAGGCCTGCATTTATCATGCTCTTTATCAGGCGAATACCAAAGGGGGAGCGTAGGGGAGGTTCCTAAGTCTCTTACGATTGGTGAGCTTATGAAGCACATTGGCATGATTGATGAACATAAAGTATTTCAACAGGCAGATTTGCGTCCATTAATTGAGTTTATTGAACCAGAATATGTCAATCATGAGCTTTATTATGATACTATGGAGCATTTGAGCTCTTTGCTGAAAATACAGCAGGCAAAAATGTGATATTAATGGTAGGCTGCTATCTAAATAATTAGAAATGTAATGCTTGCTATGTAAAAGGATTTAAAATGCTAAAATTCATTAGATTAACGATAATCTTAGTTTTGACTGCAGCCTTATTTCTTAGCTTATCTGGTTGCGGTAGCTGTAAAAATGAACTGGGGAACGGTTATAAGGTTGTAGATGAATCAGGTACGGAAACGTGCTTTACCTCTAAGCCTGAAAAAATTCTGACCTTAGGCATGGGTACTGACGGTATTGTTTTAGGACTTGTGCCACCAGAAAGGCTTGTTTCTATTAACTCGTTGGCGGATGATCCGTGTAGCTCCAATATAGTGGATTTGGCAAAGCGTGTTAAAAATAAGCACCGTTATTTATCTGCGGAGCAGGCAATGGCCTTGCAGCCAGATGTGGTTATTACCTATGATTGGAGTAAGCCAGAGCAAATAAACACTATGCGTGATTTGGGCATGAAGGTAATAGTTCTTAAAGGACCACGTACCATAGAGGATATCAAAAGAAATATTACTACAATTGCTACTGCGCTGAAGGAGCAGGAAAAGGGAGCTAAGCTGATAGCCGCTATGGATATGGAGCTAGATAAGCTTAGTACTAAGCTATGTGAACGTGGTGACACTCACAAAAGGAGAGTGTTGCTTTTATCCTTAATGCAAACCTATGGTGGTAAGGGCTGTTTATATGATGATTTGTGCAGTAGAGCAGGTGTTATTAATTGCCTTTCTGAGGCTGGTTTGAGTAATGGTCAGGCTTTAACTAAGGAAATGCTAGTAAAGATTAATCCGGAGCTGATTATTATGCCTGTCTATAATGACCACAATACCTTTGATATAAATAAACATAACGAGGAATTTTTAAATGATCCTGCATTAGTTGATGTTGCAGCTGTTAAGCATAGGCGTTTATTCTATCCTAGAGAGGGATATATTTATAATTGCTCTCAGGATGCTGTTTTTGGAGCGGTAGAAATTGCTCGTGCTGCCTATGGTGAGGAGTTTTCTCAGAATTCATGTAGGCATTTATCAGTTGCTGATGAATAATATGGGTAAAAGAATATCTTAGTCATTGAGATTTTCATAAGGTATGGCGAGGCGTGTAATATGTCCTCGTCATATTTTGTTTTGATGATTTTAAGGTATTATGCTTTGATAATGGCTAAAAGAGTATTTGCAAAGAAGTTGCTTAAGTGTAATTTTTTGACGAGCAATAAGCTTGCATAATTGCTTTACAACCATACTGATGGATATTCAGTCTTGACTATATTGTAATCATATAGTGTAATATAACGATAGAAATTATATTAAGGAGTTGATTGCTTGCGTATTGCATTATGTCATTTGGAGCTTAGCCTTGGACCTGAGGCACGAAATATAGAATTATTGGAAAAAGCTATTGAAATTGCCGGCGAAAACGGAGCTGACTGGGTGTTGACTCCGGAAACAGCACTACAGGGCTATTATTTTCATAGAGAAGACCCCAGCCGTATAGTTAATCCTATGCCTAACACACGTATTGGCAAAATAATAGAGTTGGTAAAAAAATATGGCATACACCTATTCCTAGGCTGCGGTGAATACGACGAGGCGGATAAGTGCAGCTATAATTCCTGTATTGTTTTTGGACCTGCTGGCAATATTATTGGTCGTCATAGAAAGATTTTTGGCGAAAAGTTTGTTACTGAGGAATGGGCAGAGCGTGGAAATGTTGTGGAGCCAATTATGTGTGGCAACATCAATACAGGTGTGCTGGTGTGTGCTGATGCTTGGGAAATTAAGCATTCACATATTTTAAGGGATAAGGGTGCTGAAATAATTTTGGATGTTGCAGCCTGGCCTATTACTAAGGTTTGCGGTAATCCCTTGGCTTTTTGGCTCAGATGTTCTGAGGAAACTGGTTTACCCTTTGTGCTTTGTAATCAGACAGGTATGACAGAGTATATGAACATGAACGTTGGGCAATCTGTTGCTATCACTAATGGTGAGCTGATGCTTGCATACAGTGGTGACCCTGCTGTTTTGTTGTGCGATTATGATGAAGAGCAAAGACTTTTTACTAGTGAGCGTTTTATCGTAAAGCTGATGTGATTGTTAAAATTATATTGCTAAGCTGTAAGCTTGCGTAAGCATAAGTTAAAATGCTGTACTTTTCCTTTCATAATTTTGTAGCTGGTTAAGAATATTGCTATGCATTGCAACAACAAGACAATATTAGAAGCGTAAAACTATTGACTATATTTATAAGCTTAACTAATATAATTTATCGTAATGTAAATAGATGTTGATAGAATAATTGTCAACAAGAAAGGGACCCTTAGTCTGAGGGTTCCTTTTTTATATAAACTTGAAATAAAATAGATATAAGAAAAATTCCTAATAACAATCTTAATAAAAACGCTTGACATTACTAATAAAGAGTTATATAATAACATCAACAAGTTAATAATGTATTACAGGTGCGTAAGCTTAATAGAGAAGCCGGTTAAAGTCCGGCGCGGTCCCGCCGCTGTAACGTGGAGTTATCTTCCGAAAAAACCACTGGACGTAAGTCTGGGAAGGGGGAAGAAGACAATGAAACGAAGCCAGAAGAACTGCCTGTAAGATGCATCGTCGTTTGACCTGCGAGAGACGGGGAGAGATGTTGGAGGCTTATTTATAGTGCAATGTTTTGTATATGCTACTATGTTTAAGGCATCAAGCTTTAAATATGATTACTGTAGCTGAGCACGGTTATGGTCTTTGCGTATTCTTCTTTAGTAGAGGTACGGGCATTACTGGATAATTTCATTGTACAGCGCTTCGATATTTCGCCGTTTTTCAGATGTATCCTTTTATGGGAACAAATGAAAAGCGGCTTTCTGTTTCTATGCGCTCAAGGGTCAATAGATGGCGGACCCTTCGAGAATCGTCAAGCCATCGATGCGAGATTGATTTGCTCGTCGGACTGGACACCCGGCGTTTCAAATACCATTCTCAAATTCTCTTTTAGCGAGAACATTTCCTTTCTCCCTCTGTGGGGCGACGTAGGGGTGCGTCGTCCCACACAACACCCAGCCATCACATTAGTTTGTGATGGTTTTATTTTTAGGTGAAGGAAATATTGATTAAGTTTAAATGTGTTAATCTGAAAGAATACAGGCCTGTCAGCGGAGCTTATCCCTTGGGCAATGAGGCTGGCAGCTTGATTCTTATATATTATAAAGTATGTGTAATCTAAGATATTGCATAATCAGTAGCAAATTTTAGTGATAAAGATGTGTGTTAAGAGCTTTGCTTTTCTATAGAATGAAAACGCAGTAATGTGTTGTGTTTATAAGAATGGAGGTTCTGATTATGAAAGAGCTTTATTTATCCGGCAAAGAGCTGGATGGCTTAAAGGAAGCCCTGGAAAATACTCGTGGTGTAGAAGCGCTGACATATGGCAGTGCCATGGGTGAGGGATTTGATTTTTCTGTTAATTGCCTAAGGGTTGAATACAATCCTAAAAAGATAGATATTACTGAGCTGCTTAAGATTTATTTTACTGCTGTGGACCCATATTCCCCGCCAGAAACTCCATTTATGTCTACAGCAGTACTTTTTAAAAGCGGTGAGGACGCAATGCAGATTGAATACTACCTGCGTTTTTTACAGATGCGTGGCGCTGAGCCAGCAGCAGCTCTTGGAGAATTGATAGTTAATGATTCCATTACTGATGGTGTGGAAACCCGCCCACTGCTGACCTTATGCGGCAGACTTAAGAGCTTTACGGCTCTCTGATTTTACTATCTACGGCCTGGACACCCGTGACCGTGCATAGATGCTTTTCAAAATCTTCCTAAGATGCTGCTTTACAGCATGGCACCCTACAAATCGAGTGAGAGCGATTTGGCTAATGCATGGAGCAGAGAAAGGCAATGTTAAAAGAGAATGCGGAGGTGATATTTTAGTATTGTTAAGACTTTTCATAAGTCAGTGGTAATTAAAGAAAAAATTCTTTAAGGAGGAAAATCTTATGGCTGAAGAACAAGAAAAGATTACTGCTTCTGTCTTTGGTGACAAACCCTTGACTGACGCAGAGCTGGCCGAAATCCTGCATAAGTCTGAGAAGACTGCTAATTTCCCGCCGGTTTCTTTTGACGAATTCACCGTGCCTGAATGGGATGAATGGGTAGAAGCTTGCAATGCTCTGCTGAAGGGCAAACCTTTCGACAAGATTATGTACACCAAGAACTATGAGGGTATTACCTTTGATCCTATTTACAGACGCGTTGATGTAGATGATATGCTGCCCACCGATAACTATCCTGGCATGGGCGACTACCTGCGTGGCGCAACCGTTAATGAATATGTACACGAACCCTGGGGCATTGCTCAAAGCTGCGATGAAACTTTGCCGGCAGACAATAACGAACTGCTGAAGGAAGAAATCGAAAAAGGCTCCACCGTTTATAATATTGCACTGGACACTGCAACCTTAAATGGTGTTGAACCTAAAGACGCTGCAAAACCTGGTGATGTTGGTGTTAACCTGGCAACTGTTGAAGATATGAGCGTACTGCTCAATGGTCTGAAACTGGATAAATATCCTGTACTGATGTATGCCGGTGCTTCTGCTATGGGTCTTATTGGCCTGACTGCTGCTGCTATTAAAGCAAAGGGCATTAAGGTTGAAGATTTACATGGCTGTATTGGTGCTGACCCCATTGGCGAGCTGGTTAAAAACGGTTCTACTACTGATTTGGATAAACTGTATGACGAAATGGCAGAGGCTATTCGTTGGGCTAAAAAGAACGCACCTAAGCTGCGTACTATCTTTGTAGATAGCCAGGTTTACACTGACGGCGGCGCTGAAGCAGTTCAAGAGGTTGCTTATACCTTTGCTGCTGCAGTTGAATATGTACGTCAAATGCAAAAACGCGGCTTGTCATTGAAGGATATTGCAGGTTCTTTAGAGTTCTGCTTTAACCAAGGTGCTAACTTCTTTATGGAAATTGCTAAACTGCGCGCTCTGCGTCTTGTTTGGGCTGCTATTATGGAAGCATTTGGCGCTGACGAAGAGGACCGTTCCACTGTAGTTCATGGTCGTAACGCTCGTTTCACCAAAACTGTTATCGATCCTTATGTAAATATGCTGCGCAACACTACTCAAACCTTCTCCTCTGTTGTTGGTGGCGTAACTACCTTTGAGAATCCTCCCTTTGACCAACTGATTCGTAAGGGTGACGTATTCTCCCGTCGTATCGCTCGTAACCTGCACGTTATGCTGCAAGAAGAATTTGGCATGATGCGTCCTATCGACGCAGCTGGTGGTTCTTGGGCTGTTGAGTCTTTGACTAAACAAATGACTGAGAAAATCTGGGCTGAATTCCAAAAAATTGAGGAACAAGGCGGTATTATTAAAGCTCTGGAAGCAGGCTATCCTCAAAATGCTGTTAATGAAGTGCTTGAAAAACGCTTCAAAGCTTTGGATATGCGCAAAGACCGTGCGGTTGGCGTAAATATGTATCCTAACATGACTGAGGAACCGCTGGAGCGTCGTGAAGAAGATGCTGAAGCTATGCGCGCTAAACGTTGTGCTGCAGTAGAAGAGTATCTTGCTGATATCGATACTGAGCTGAAGGCTACTAAGCTGGCAGTTGTTAAAGCTGAGCCCACTGTAGAAAATGCTATTGAAGCATTCTCTGCTGGTGCTACATTGGCTGAGGTTGCTGCAGCTCATCAAGCTGAAGCAGGCGGAAGCGTTGCTCCTATTGCTGTTCATCACTGGACTGAGCGTTATGAAGCACTGCGCTTTGATACCGAAGCATATGTTGCTAAAACTGGCAAAAACGTTGAAGTATTCCTGGCTAACATGGGTCCCATTCCGCAGCATAAAGCTAGAGCGGACTTCTCCACCAGCTTCCTGCAGGTTGGCGAATTCAATGTTCATCTGAATGATGGCTTCCAGGATGACGAGAACGGTACTGCTATTGAAAAATGCGCTAAAGCGTGCAGCGAATTCCCCTACGATGTAGCTGTAATCTGCTCTACCGACGCAACCTATCCGGAAATTGTTCCGGCACTGGCTCCCGAGCTGAAAAAAGCTCTGCCTGAAGGCGCAACCCTGTTCCTGGCAGGTGCAGCACCGAAAGAGCTGGTTGACGTTTATAAAGAAGCTGGCGTAGATGATTTCATCAGTGTTTCTGCTAACTGCTATGAAACTCTGCGTATGTTACAAAAGAAGAAGGGGATGATTGAATAATGATGAATCCAGATTTCACCAAAGTAGCGCTTCCTGAACATCCCCACTGCTCTTATGAGGATTGGAAAAAGAAACTGGAAGCCAAAATGGGCGAAAATTATGATGCCCTTTATGATACAACCCTTGAACGTATTCCGGTAGAACCCTTGTACACCAAGGATATCTATAAGGACTGCAATCACCTTGATTTCATGAGCGGTATTCCTCCGTTCCTGCGCGGACCTTATTCTACTATGTACGTATTCCGTCCGTGGACTGTACGTCAATATGCAGGTTTCTCCACTGCTGAGGAATCCAATGCTTTCTATCGTCGTAACCTGGCAGCAGGCCAAAAAGGTCTGTCTATCGCGTTCGACTTGCCTACACACCGTGGCTATGATGCAGATAACCCGCGTGTAGTTGGTGACGTTGGTAAAGCAGGTGTATCCGTTTGCTCCATGCTTGATATGAACATTCTGTTCTCTGGTATTCCTCTGGATCAAATGTCCGTATCCATGACCATGAACGGCGCGGTTCTGCCTATTCTGGCATTCTTCATCGTATCTGGTGAAGAGCAGGGCGTAGATAAATCCATTATGGCCGGCACTATTCAAAATGATATTTTGAAGGAGTTCATGGTTCGTAATACCTACATCTATCCGCCTGCAATGTCTATGCGTATCATTGGTGATATTTTCGAATACACCACCAAATATATGCCTAAATTCAACAGCATCTCCATTTCCGGTTACCACATTCAAGAGTGCGGCGCAACCTGCGATCTGGAATTAGCTTACACTCTGGCTGACGGCATGGAATACATCCGTACTGGTGAAGCTGCTGGCCTGCCCGTAGACGCATTTGCTAAACGTCTGTCCTTCTTCTGGGATATGGGCAAAAACTACTTCATGGAAGTAGCAAAGATGAGAGCTGCTCGTGTTCTGTGGGCTAAGATTCTGAAGAGCTTTGGCGCTAAGAATCCTAAATCCATGGCACTGCGTACTCACTCTCAAACCTCTGGTTGGTCTTTGACCGAACAAGATCCGTTCAACAACATCGCTCGTACTGCTATGGAAGCTATGTCTGCAGCTTTAGGCCATACCCAATCTCTGCATACTAACGCTCTTGACGAAGCTATTGCACTGCCTACCGACTTCTCTGCTCGCCTGGCTCGTAATACCCAACTGTACATTCAAGATGAAACCAAGGTTTGCAAAATCATCGATCCGTGGGGCGGTTCTTACTATCTGGAATACCTCACTAACGAGATTATCCGTCGTGCTTGGGCTCATATCCAAGAGGTTGAATCCCTTGGCGGTATGGCAAAAGCTATTGCAACCGGTCTGCCGAAGATGCGTATCGAAGAGTGCGCAGCTCGTCGTCAGGCTGCTATCGACAGCGGCACCGAGACCATCGTTGGCCTGAACAAATATCGTCTGGCTAAGGAAGATCCGCTGAACGTATTGTCCATCGACAACACCGCTGTACGTAATGCACAAATTAAACGTCTGGAAAAACTGAGAGCTGAACGTGATAATGACAAGGTTCAACAAGACCTTATTGCTATTACCAAGGCTGCAGAAACTCGCGACAACGGCAACCTGCTTGAAATGGCAGTTCAAGCTGCTCGCGACCGTGCTTCCCTCGGTGAAATTTCTGACGCGGTTGAAAAAGTTTCCGGCCGCTTCAACGCAGTTATCCATACTGTATCCGGCGTTTACTCCACCGCTTTCGGCGGCAGCGATGACCTGGTAGAAGCTAACAAGCTGGCAGACGAATTTGAAAAACTCGAAGGTCGTCGTCCTCGTATCTTCCTGGCTAAGATGGGCCAAGACGGTCACGATAGAGGCCAAAAAGTATTGGCTACCTCCTTCGCTGACATGGGCTGGGACGTTGACGTAGGTCCTCTGTTCCAAACTCCGGAAGAAACTGCACAAGACGCAGTGGACAACGACGTTCATATGGTAGGCTTCTCCTCCTTGGCAGCAGGTCACAAAACCTTACTGCCTGCTCTGGTAGAAGAGCTTGCTAAGCTGGGACGTGAGGATATTCTTGTATCCATCGGCGGCGTAATCCCGGCACAAGACTATGATTATCTGTATGAGCATGGCGCTGCTGCTATCTTTGGCCCTGGCACCAATATTCCTAAATGCTGCATCCAACTGCTGAAGATGCTGGTAGAACGTGCTAAAGAGGAAGCTAAAGAATAATAAGGTAGAGTGAGGTGATATAAATGCCTGAGTTGGGTGAAAAAGATTCTCGACCTAGTTGGGTACCATTGAAAAAGGATCCCAATTTTGCTTGTTCTGTAATGAGTGGTATTGATACTGCGGTTAACAGTGTTACCGAAGAGAAGGTAATTCCCTCTGCACCGCTGAAAAAAGTGCCCCTGCGCAAGAAATTGACGCCAGAGGAGCTTATTAAGGGTGTTCAAGACGGCGATCGAGTAATTCTGTCAAAGGCTATTACTCTTATTGAAAGTAATGCGCCTAAGGACTTCGACAAGGCTCAAAGAGTTTTGCAAGCCCTTCTGCCACGTACCGGTCACGCATTGCGTATTGGCATCACCGGCGTTCCCGGTGCAGGCAAAAGTACCTTCATCGAATCCTTTGGTCAATTGCTGTGCAGACTTGGTCACAAGGTTGCAGTTTTGGCGGTTGACCCCACCAGCTCCATTACAGGTGGTTCTATCTTAGGTGATAAAACAAGAATGCAGAAGCTGTCTCGCGAGCCTAACTGCTTCATCCGTCCTACTCCTGCTAAGGATACCTTGGGCGGTGTAGCTAGAAAGAGTAGGGAAACCATGCTTCTTTGCGAGGCTGCAGGCTGCGACGTAATTCTTGTTGAGACTGTTGGTGTAGGCCAGTCCGAAACCACTGTCCGTTCCATGGTTGACTTCTTTATGCTGGTTGTTCTCACTGGTGCAGGTGATGAGCTGCAAGGCATTAAGAAGGGCATTATGGAATTAGCTGATGCTATTGTTGTCAATAAAGCAGATGGCGACAACTTACAGCGTGCCATTGTTACCCAGGGCGAATATGAACGCATGGTTGAGTTCATTCGTCCTGCAACTGAAGGCTGGAAGACTCACGCTTACAAATGCTCTGCGTATACAAGAGATGGTTTACCAGAGCTGTGGGCTGTGATGAAGGAGTTTGAAAAGGTTACCAAGGAGTCTGGTGTCTTTGAAAAACGTCGTAGGTCTCAGGTGCTGAGCTGGGTTAACAGCATGATTGATGAGCATCTGCATAATCTGTTCTTCGAAGATCCCATGGTTAAGGGTCGTATGCCACTGGTTATGAATGCGGTTATTAACGGTGTAGTTTCACCGAGCCAGGCGGTAACGGAGCTTATCCGCGCCTTTGATATGGACAGAGCATCAGCTCGTCACTTAGAGAATCAATAAAGTTAAAGCAGAATCCCTGTGTATGTAAAAATGCATCAAATCTCCCAACGAGGAGGGGAGAGAAGGGAATATCTGCAACAAATCAGCTTTAATCTTCTAATTGATCGTAAGGTCAAACGTTAAACAATTAGAAATCCGCTTCGATATTATGTCGAGGCGGATTTTCTATTTGTTGCTATTAGAATTAATTTTACTTTAAAAAGCAATAATCTTCTTCCATTCTTTCTTATTTTTCTATTCGTCCTTGACTATAAAGCTAGTATATAGTATATAATTGAAAATAAATTTTTATGATATTACATACTAATAGAAGTTGGAGGTCATTATGAAAAGAGCGGGTGTTTATCCATTTACTGCTATTGTAGGCCAAGAGGATATGAAGCTGTCCTTGATTTTAAATGTAATTAATCCTGCCTTAGGCGGTGTTTTGATTAAGGGTGAAAAGGGTACTGCTAAATCTACTGCTGTGCGCGCCCTAGCTGAGTTATTACCTGCTATGAAGGCGGTGCATGGCTGTCGTTTCAATTGTGACCCCGAAGATGCAAATAGCTATTGTGATGAATGTGCTAAGCTAGCTGAGTCCGGTGAGCCTTTAAACATAGATAATATAAAAATGAAGGTTGTGGAGCTGCCTGTTAGCGCTACTGAGGATAGAGTTGTAGGTACATTGGATATTGAGCATGCTATTAAGCATGGTGAAAAACGCTTTGAAGCAGGCATTTTAGCTCAAGCCAATCGTAATATTTTATATGTGGATGAAATTAACCTGTTAGATGACCATGTGGTAGATGTACTGTTAGATGCTGCTGCAATGGGAATTAATACTGTAGAACGTGAAGGCGTGTCCTATTCCCATCCTGCACGCTTTGTTTTGGTTGGCACAATGAACCCAGAGGAGGGCGATATTCGTCCTCAGCTTTTGGACCGTTTTGGCTTGTCCGTTGTTGTAATAGGCGAGCATGACCCAGAGCAAAGAGTGGAGGTTATTAAAAGACGTTTGGCCTATGAGCTGGACGCAGATAAGTTTATTGCTAGCTTTGCCGAGGAGCAAAAATCGTTGGGTGAAAAAATTGTTCAAGCTCATAGGCTTTTGCCTGAGGTTACTATTGATGATAAAATGCTAGCTTTAGTTGCAAAGCTGGCTGTGGAGCTTGGAGTGGATGGACACCGCGCTGACATCACTTTGATTAAAACAGCTTTGACAATGGCGGCTTTTTGTGGACGTAAGAGCGTGGAGCTGTCCGATATTAAGACTGCTGCTAAGCTGGTGCTGCCACATCGTATGCGCCGTCGTCCCTTTGAAGAGGGGCAGCTGGACTGGACTAAAGTGGAAGGCTTCCTGGACGCAGAAGCCTGAGGGAGGATGTGCTTATGTTAAGCTGCAAATTTCTTCCCTTTGCGGCCATTGTAGGTCAGGAGCAGGCAAAAAAAGCCTTGCTTATTGCTTTGGTTAATTCCAAGGCAGGCGGACTGTTGATTGGCGGCAAAAAGGGTACTGCTAAAACCACCTTGGTACGCTCTTCTAAGGAGCTTATTGCACCTCAGAGTATGGTGGAGGTACCTTTAAACGTAACAGAGGATATGCTTTTTGGTAGCATAGATATTGAATATGCTGTTAGTAAGGGTAAACGTCGTTTCCTGCCAGGAATTCTTGGCAGAGCGGACGGAAACATTCTTTATATTGATGAGGCTAACCTGCTGAGACAGGAGCTGCTCATGGCGATTTTAGACGCCAATATTGCCGGCCTTAACCACGTAGAGAGAGATGGTATTTCTTATAGTCAGCCTGTACATTATACGGTTATTGGTACTATGAACCCCCAGGAGGGTACATTACCAAGCCATCTTTTGGACCGCTTTGGTATGTACGTGGATGTGGATAATATTGAGTCCGTCGAAGAGCGAACCGAGCTCATCAAAAGAGTACTGCGCTATGAACGCAGTAAAGGTGAATTTGCCAAAGAATATGCCCAGAGTAATAAGGAGCTGGCAGAGCAGATTGTTGCAGCTAAGGCGCTTTTAGGCCAAGTAGAGATTTCCGAGGCTATGATGCAGCTTGCGGCGCAAATGTGCGCTCAGGCATTCTGCGCCGGCCACAGAGCAGAAATTTATCTGCTTGAGGCAGCCAGAGCCTTGGCTGCGCTCAGTCAGCGTACTTATATTTTGCCCAAGGATATGCAAGAGGCGGCTGTTTTTGTACTGCCCCACAGAATGCGTAAACCACCTGAGGCAGAGCCTGAGGAGGCAAATAATAGTCCTGAGCAAAATGAAGATCAGGAGCAAAGCAAGGATAGTAAAGACGATAATCAGCAGGAGGATAATCAGAGTAATGATCAGGAGCAACAGCTGCCACCTCCTGCTTTAGATAATACTGACGATAACAGCAGCGACGATGCTGGCGATGATACAGAAAATCAGGAGCAACAGGATAATAGCTCTAGTCAGCTTGCGCCTGATGAGCAAATTGCGGAAATAGATAAAAGCTTCCGTTTGCCTAAGCTGGTGCTTGATTTAGGCAAAAATAACGCTGTGCGTAGGGGCAGTGGCAAACGCAGTGCTACTAGAACAGACCTTAAGCAGGGACGCTATGTGCGTGCGGAGCTGCCTAAGAATAAGGTAGAGGACCTAGCCTTTGATGCCACTATTAGAGCAGCAGCTCCCTATCAGCGTATACGTGAGGATAATGGTTGTGCCTTAAATATTCAAAAGGAAGATTTACGCCAAAAGGTACGTGAAAAACGTATTGGCAATACTTTTTTATTTGCAGTTGATGCCAGTGGCTCAATGGGAGCACGTAAACGCATGAATGCTGTGAAAGGTGCAATTTTTTATATGCTACAGGATGCGTACCAAAAGCGTGATCGTGTTGGTATGCTGGCTTTTCGCAGAGATAAGGCCGAGGTGCTGCTGCCAATTACAAGAAGCGTTGATTTGGCTCAAAAATGCTTGGCAGAAATGTCTACGGGCGGTAAAACTCCTTTGGCAGATGGTTTGGCAACAGCATTGCTGACCTTAAGCAGACTTAATAAGCGTGACAAGGAGCTGGAGCCAATTTTGGTATTGGTAACAGATGGTAGAGCAAATGCTGTTATGGAGGGAGAAACAGATCCAGTAGGCAGTGCGTTAAAGATTGCAGAAAAAATTCGTAAGGCTCAAATAACCTCCGTTGTTATTGACACGGAAAATGATTTTATTAAGCTGGGAATAGCTAAAAAATTGGCTCAGACTATGGGTGCAGCCTATTATAGCTTAGGTCAGCTAAGCAAGGAACAAATACTACGTATAGTACGTAATTTAGGCGAATAGAGGAGAAAATAAATGAAGAAAATAGTATTTTTATTGATGCTGATGGTAACCATGCTAGTAAGCGGAACAGCTTTAGCTAATAATGAGACTGCCAACAACAATTTGAATTGGGAAATCAGCATGCAGCCCAAACCATCTGCTGAAGAGATAGAAGCTGCAAGGTGGTCAATTATTGTAGAAAATGATTTAGGAATTTATGCCTATGATATGGATTCTGTAGGCTTTGTTGAAAAAAACGGCGTAGCAAATCATAACGAGGTACAGGTTTTAGTAAAAACAGTATTTACCAACAAGGATGTTATGAAAAAGCTGAATGAGCAATATGCTAATAAGCTGGAGAAAAAAGAAAAGGTAGCCTATTGCAAAATGGATATGGAATACAAAATGGCTGAAAAACAATATACCGTAAAAACCATGCAGGTATTCACCAATAAAGATCGCCAAATTGACGTCAAACACAACAAAAAATTTGCTCCTGTACCGGAAAAAACCTTTGCAGAAGCATTGTATGAGGTATGCCAGCAATTTGTTGTAAATGTAGAAGCAGCAGAAAAAGCAGCTGCTAAGTAATTATGCATTGATAACGTTTAGTAGTACATGACCATGCAAGACTGGATGTACGAAAAAGTATCAAAATATTTTTTAGGAGCAATAGTATATGAAAAAACAATTCTCAAAGGCTTTATTGATGACAGCATTAATTTGTGGCGGTGTGTATATGGGGGGGATTGATGTATACGCAGGGGAAATACAGGAGTTTACTTTGGATCCAATGGTAGTAACAGCAACAAGAACTGAAAAAAGGGATTTGGACGTTCCTGCGACCACTACTGTAATTTCTGCTCAGGAGATTACAGATGCTGGATATAAGAATGTCTTTGATGCTATTGAGCATCAAGTTGGTATAACCAGTACTGGTTATGGAGATGCAGGTCAGGATTTTGGCTTTAGCTCTGGTCGTACTGTAATTAGGGGCTATGACCGTGGCACTCTTGTAATGGTTGATGGTATTCCCATGAACTTGAAAAATTACAATTCTCTGGGTGGTATTCCTATTGATATGGTTCAAAGAATTGAAATCATTAAAGGTGCAGCAGGTACACTTTATGGCAGTGAGGCCATGGGGGGTGTCGTTAATATTATTACTAAAACGCCATCTGGACAAGATAAGTTTACTGTAAAAGGAACTGTTGGTAATTACTATAAGGATTATGGCGTTACCTATTCTGGTGATAAGGTATTAGTAAGCTTGTCACGTGAGCTTACCGATTCCTATGATGATTGCAACGATTTTCCTGCTGGTTCCGATACTGACTGGTGGATTGGTAAAGGACAAACTAATAGAGCTGCGTTAGCTGCCAAACTAAACGATAAATTGGGCTTTAATTTTATGTACCAGGAAGGCGATATCACTAGGGGTGGTCATAAAATAGGTAAAAAGCCTCAAGATTACAGCTATGTTTATGAAGACAAAAGATTGACCACTGGTTTGCATTATAATGATCCTGATGCAGGTGTAAAGGGTACCATTGGCTACAACTATAGACAAGCTGATGGATATGATTTTGTAAAAGATACAAGGGTAGGTTCTTCTGCTGATTTGTCAAGCTATATTGGTGATATTCAAAAGAGCTGGAAGCTGGGTGATGACAATCTGTTAGTTGGCTATAGCTATAAACGTGAAAATTACGAAAATTTGGTAACTACAGCTAATAAGGCTCATAGAACCAGTAACTCTGTTTATGTATCATATGATCATAATTTTAGTGACAAATTTAGCGCAACAATTGGCTTGCGTGGAGAATTGATTGAGGACCCTGTCGAAGATCAGGATATCATTAATCCTCAATTCCAAACCTTGTATAAATTTGATGAAGATACATCCTGGTATATTAATGTGGGCAAGGCTTTCCAAATGCCTACTGTAGATTCCTATTATGGCAAAAAGGCTGCTGCTAATACTTTGAAGCCTGAAGAAGGCTGGACCTACGAAACCGGTATTAAGAAGAATTTTGATGATAAGAGCCTGCGTTTAGCGGTATACCATATGAAATTTGATAACAAAATTGGTTGGTCTGATAAGGATATTGTAACTGGAGAGCAATACGCTATTAATAAGGGTGAATTTAGAAACACTGGCGTAGAAGCGGAATTCACTCAAAATATTGATGACAATTGGAGCTATTCTTTAGCCATCGGCTATGGCAACCCTGAAATCAAGGATCCTACTAAGAAAAATCCGCAATGGGTTCAGGATAGTGGACGTTTAGATGGTGCAGCAAGTGTAACCTATGTTAAAGATAAGGTTAGAAGCACTTTGTCCTATAAATATCTTGGTGATAGAGAAGATTACAAATCTAGACAAATTCCTGATCGTTCCAGATTAACTTGGAATACATCCTATAAAATGACTGCTAACGATACTATTACATTAACTTTGAACAATCTGCTTGACCATAAGAACTACGCTAACAGATACGGCAATCTTGATTTGCCATTCAACTGGCGTGTATCTTACACTCATACTTTCTAAGCTTTTTTCTTTTCATCTTCCATATTGGTGGTGCTACGGCGCCACCACCTCTCATGAGGTAATTGGTTATTGAGTATATTGTAAGAATATAGTTGGCAAATTGCGTTCGATTATATGATTTGAAATAAATATTTAGACTGATTTAAATTTGAATGATACGTGCTATTTTAAGCGCGATTCTATATATTTTGTACAGACAATGGGGAAATAAAATGAAGCTTTGGCGTTTAGTGGCAAGCATGCTAATGGCTATGCTTTTACTCCTTTGTGGATGTGGCTTGGATGATGATGCTTTGGAGCAGACTAAGCCGTATTTATCAAAGAGTGAGCGTTATTATGGCATGCGTGATGCCAACGGTAATTTAATAAAAAATATACCGCAGCCTAAGCGTATAGTTTCTCTTTGTCTGCGTTCTGATGAAATTTTGATGGAGCTTGTAGGACCTGAGTCCATATGTTCTTTAAGCAAATGGGTTGATGATCCAGTTATTTCTAATATTACAAATGAAGCCAAGCTGGTAAAAGGCAGGTCAGTTCCTGCAGAGGAATATATCCTTTCGCAAAGACCTGATTTTGTTATTACTAATCAATCGCAGTCTCCAGATATGATTCAAAGACTGCGCAGCATAGGAATACCGGTGTATGTTTGCAAAACTGCAAAGACTATAGAAGATACCAAAACGCTGATTCTAGACCTGGGAAAACTGCTTAAGCGTGAGGAAAAGGCTCAGTCCATGGTTGCGGAGATGGATACAGTATTAGCTGATGTAGCAGCTAAGATTGCATTGATTCCTGATGATAAACGTGTTGTTGTTTATCGTTTTAGCGTCAGCGGTGGTAGTGGTGGCAAGGGCACATATTACGACGATTATTGTAAGCATGCAGGCGTAATTAATGCGGCTGCCAAGATGCGGCTGTGGGGAACACAGCTAATGCCTAAGGAGCAAATAGTCAATGCAAATCCTGATGTAGTGTTTTTGCCTACATGGGATTACACAGGCAAAATTAATCTTGATTATTATGTTGATGAAATAGCTAGAGACCCTGCAATGCAGACTGTTTCTGCTATCAAAAATAAAAGAATGTATTTGATTCCTGATAAGCACATGCTTGATTCTTCGCAGTATATGGTAAAGTGTGTAGAGGATATTTACGATGCTTGCTATGGTAATGCCAAGCCAGTGAAGTTTTAATTATTTACATAGCTAATTTGCGTCTCATTTGTTGTGGATAATTAAAGTATTTGAATTTATTCTCAAATGTAGTATAATGTCTTTAGTATTATTTTCTTAGGAGGCGTAGCATGTCGGAGACTGTCATTGAAGTTAAAAATTTATCTATAGGTTATGAAAACAAGGTGGTTATTTCCGACGTGAATGCCGCTATTAAGCAGGGCGAGATTGTTGGTATTATTGGTTGCAATGGTGCAGGCAAGAGTACTTTTTTAAAAACAATTCGTGGCTTATTACCTAAGAAGAGCGGTGAAGTATTGTACTTTGGCAAGGCCTTGGAGGATTATGACGACAAGGAGCTGGCCTGCCGCGTAGCCTATTTGCAGCAGCATGTGGAGGTTGGCTTTGGCTATACAGGACGCGACATTGTTCTTGCAGGCCGTTATCCCTACATGAAATGGTGGGAAAAGGAAAGCGGCGAGGATGAAAAGCTGGTGCTGGATTGCATGGCCTATACTGGTACTCTGGATTTGGCGGATCGACCTGTGACAGAGGTTTCAGGTGGTCAGAAGCAGCGTATTTTGCTGGCTAAGGTTTTGGCTCAGCAAACTCCAATCCTGTTTCTTGACGAGCCTACTACAGGTCTTGATATGGTATATCAGGAGGAAATTTTCCGCTTTGCTAAGGAGCTGGCGCAAATGGGCAAAACTGTGCTGATGGTTGTTCATGAGTTGAATTTTGCTGCTAAGTATTGCACCCGCATCCTGTTGTTTGGCGAAGGCGGATTGTTGGCTGATGCTCCGCCTGAGAAGGCTTTTACTGAGGAGCTTTTAAGCCGTGCGTATAAGGCGGATATTTCTGTTGTGAAAAATCCTCTTAGTGGTAGCTTGGAAATTTCTACTAAAGCCAAAACTGAAGGAATAGCAGAAGAAAAAAGCTTACTGCAACGTATTTGCAGTAATTGTTAAAGGATAAGTATATATTTTATGAGGCGCTGCAGTTTTCTGTGGCGCCTTTTTTATCAAGGTCTGTTATATAAGAAAATGGTGAAAAATGAAGAAGCTGATATTTTTAGTAGCATTATTTAGTTTGTGGGTACAGTCAGCATTTGCAGGAATTAATTTGGAAGCTGTGTATCCATACAATATGGAGCAACGCAATTTACAAACTGTATATGGTGGCAGTACTGTTCCTTTTTATATAAATGCAACCACCTTTGATGTTTCTTATGAGCAGGAGGCAGAGGTTATCGTAAATTTGCCTTCTGGATTTGTGCCACAGGCTAATCGTCAATGGAGTGTTGAGGAGTATAATGACGGTTATATTGCAAAAACTAAGTGGTTGCTACCTGCTGATTTTGGTATGAGCTTTGATTTGTTATATGTTAAGGCTGAGCCAGGCCTCGCAGCTGGTACGAGAGAGGCTGTAGTAGAGCTTAAGAGTAAAAATATTTCTGAGAGAAAGAGAATCAGCTTTAAATATGAAAATGGCGCAGCAGAAGGAAAGCAAGAAAAAGCTATAGATATTGATAAAAGCAAGTTTAATTGGTATATACAGTCCGTTACTCTTCCGGTGGATAATACTGGTAAAAGTGACGATAGAGCTGAAAATGGCGTTATTTATATTCGTGATACAGCGTTAGAGGGCTTTCGCAACCGAGTAACTGGAGAAGGGGCAACTAGCTGGTCTGCAGTATTTAATCATCCTGCTGCGCATTTACTCTTAGATATGCGCAATCCGCAAAAAGATGTCCGTGTATTGCGTTTTAAGGCTGAGTTGGTTGATAGAGCAACAGGTAAGGTAGCTCCGGGACTTTGCACATCAGGCAAGAACAATGAGGACAGTGACCATGGCTGGGCTGGCGAAACAGGTAATAATGGTGAAACGACGGCTTTAATATCTTTAGACGGCAAAAAGACGCAGTCCTTTATTATTCCGTTGTATATTGATTATTTTACAGTTTTGGAGGGTGATTACAGTTTGCGTGTTACTGTGTATGGCAATGGACAGGAAAAGGTGCAGGAGGTGCCACTGAAAATTGCTAAAAAGCACAGTCTTGGTATGTTGGCAGTTGGTTTTAGCTTTATCTGCGCTGTAGTGGTTTTGGCATTTGCTTATAAGCTGAAGCAATGCGTTTATGACATAGGCGCCAAGGGTGCTATTACGGTGGCACTTTTTGCAGCGTTGGCCTTTGGTGGTATCACTATGCCTACAACGCTGATTGGTGATTTACTACATGTGTTTTTAGGGCCATTTTCAGGACTTTTGACAGGCCTGTTAAGTGGAATGCTGCAATACCTTTTGATAGTTTCCTTGTTGGTGCTTTTTAGACGACCTGGCGTGGTAAGCCTGCTTTTCTTTGTTAAATATATGCTGACAGGTATTATGTTTGGTCATTTTACTCCTTTAGGCTTTTTAAGCTGCTGTGTTTCTGTTGTTGCATTGGAAGCGGTGCTGCAGCTAAGCGGTTTTTACAGACAAACGGAGCTTAAAGCACATTTTATGGTTATGTTTTCCATATTACTAGGCGTGACAGATGCATTTACAACCTTTATAAATATGGAGCAGATGATGTTTTTTTATCGTTTATATTATGCTGATTGGTATTTGGCATTGTATATGCTAGTTAATGGTTTGCTTTATAGCAGTATTGGTAGTTGGCTTGGCTATAAAACAGGCAGCAAGCTGCAGCAGGTAATGGGGGAATAGCTATGCTTAAGATTAAAAATTTTTCATATCGCTACCAAAGCAGAGCTAATTTTACCCTGCACGATATAAGCTTAGAGCTTAGTGAAGGCGAAATGCTGCTTTTGGCAGGACACAGTGGCTGTGGCAAATCTACACTTATAAAGGCTATCAGCGGTCTTCTATGTGGAGAACAGGGACAAACCCTAGGTAATATATATCTTGATGGTATGGATGTGGCCAAGCTAAAGCCAGAGCAAATAGGCCTTTTGGCAGGTACTGTTTATCAATCTCCTGACGACCAGCTTTTTGCCATGACAGCGGGCGATGAGGTTGGCTTTGCCTTGGAAAATCAAGGACTAGAGTATGATTTTATCAGGTCCAGGGTAAAGGAAGCTATGGCAATGGTTGGTTTGGCAGGCTTTGAAGAGTATGGTATTCATCAGCTGAGCGGTGGACAAAGACAGCGTTTGGCGTTGGCGTCCATTCTTGTTACTAGGCCTAAGCTGCTCATTTTGGATGAGCCTGTAAGCCAAATGAATCCTCAGGGAGTAAAAAGCTTTTTAGAGCTGCTGCTACGTTTGAATAAGGAGGAAAATATCAGCATCCTTATGATAGAGCATCGTGTAAACGAGCTGGCAGAGTATTTTCCAAGGCTGGCTGTGATGGAGCAGGGAAGAATTATTTATGATGGCTGTATAGAGCAAGCGTGGCCTATTTTGGCTGCTAAAGGCGATGTAGGCGTACGTGAGCCGCAAAGCGTTAAGCTGTGCAGGGAGCTGCAATTATCAAGGCTGACATCAAATAATGAGCAAATTGTAGACCTTATTAAACGTGAGTGCCAAATATCATATATTAAAGAAGCTGATAGGGGTAAAGCTATATTGAGCCCAGAGAACCCTCGAAGTACTCATAATGAACATATAAATATTGATAAGGGGAAAATGTATACTATAGCTAATATGCCAATAACAGCTAAAAATGATAAGAAAAATGGTCAAGAAAACATATTGTTAGAGGTACAGCATGTTTTTTATACATATCCAGGTGCTACGGAGCCAACTCTTAAGGATTTAAGCTTTACCATTCCAGAAGGCAAAATAGTGGCCTTAATGGGTTTTAATGGTGCGGGAAAAAGCACCTTGATGAATATTTTAGGTGGCTTGTCAGAGCTGGAGCGTGGTGAAATTAAGCTTGGAGGCAAATGTATTAGCAATGCTTTAGACGGTGTAGGCTATTTGCGGCAGGAGCCTGATTTGATGCTCTTGGCTGATACTGTAGAGCAGGAGCTGTGCTGGAATAATAAGCTTATGACATCTACGGAGCTGGAAGAGCTTTTAGGCAGGCTCAAGCTTACAGAATATCGCCATGATTTTCCTTTGGCATTAAGCAAGGGACAGCGTTTGCGAGTAGTTTTAGGTTCCATGCTAGCTAGAAGGCCTAAGCTGCTGCTTTTAGACGAGCCTACTACAGGGCAGGACGAGCAAAGTCTCAATGAGATTAAAAGGTTGCTTTTAAGCTATAAAAATGCTGGTGGTAGTGTATTTATTTGTACCCATGATGTGGAGCTAGCTGCAGAGCTGGCAGATAGGGTGCTACTTTTAAGGCAGGGCGAAATTTTGGTAGATGGCGCTGCTAGGAATATACTTAGCGATAAAGCATATCTTAGGGAAAGCGGTCTTAACGCTACAGCTATTTTAGATATTAGCGAAAGGCTTAATATACCAAACTGCATTTTAGCCAAGGAGGTGAAGCACTATGTCAGTACGTCAGCTATGGGAGGGCAGTGATTCCTATTCTTGGGCAAAAAAATTGAACGGCAGAACTAAGCTGCTGTTTTTAATGCTGTTTGCAGTGCTTACAATTACTATTGACAATCCACGCAGTCTCTTTCTTCTTTTTAGCATAACCTTGGCTTTGCACCTAGCAGCAGGTACTACAATTTATAAATGGCGTGTGCTAGCTGTTTTATTGCTCTTAGGCTTATGGGGCTCAATGTTTAGTCAGGCCTTGTTTTTTGCGCAAACACCACGTACACCTTTATTTACTATAATTGCTGCCGATAATGGCTTTTTGGGACAGCTGACAGGCGGTTTGTACGTTTATCGTGAAGGTATATTGTACGGGGCAGTGCAGGGGTTACGCTCTGCTAGTATGCTGGCTTTAGGACTTTTGGTGTGCTGGACTAGTGATCCAAGGCAGCTTTTGCAGGCTCTAATGGCGTGGCGTTTATCGCCTCAGTTGGCCTTTATGTTGGTAACGGCTATTAGGTTTTTACCTGTGTTAGCTGCAGAAACAGGAGAGGTTATTACGGCCTTGCAGCTGCGTAGTGCTACTAAAAGTGGCAGAACAGCAGTCATACGTCATTTGCCGTATATTGCTAAGCCTCTTTTATCTCGTTGCCTAAGACGTGCGCAAACACTTTCATTGTCCGTTGTTAGCAGAGGGTTTTTTCTAAATAACGGCATAGCAAGGAAGCAAAGCTGGGATTGGCGTGAAAAATATTTTTGCCAAGGCTTTGCAGTGATGGTTTTGGCAGTTGTTGCCAGCAAGGTTGCGTATTTGCTTTCTGAGCAGGGAATGTATTTTGGTATCCTGCGTCATGTTTACGATTGGACGAAATTATATCTATGAAAAAGCTTAAAGGCAGTATAGCCTTAATTATTTTAATCTTATCTTGGTTTGCCTTGTATTGGCTTACAGGCAGCCGTACTCCTTGGCTGCAGTTTACCACTAATAACAGCGGTGGTGTTGCAGTGCATCTTGGAGATATTCCCACTGATAATTATGATCGCATGGGCTTTACTAAGGCTGTAATCAGTTATTCGTCTCAGGAAAATGGTTGGTTAGTTGGTACATCACGTGGTGAATTGTTTCTTTTTGATAATGAAGGCAAGCAGCTGTGGAAACGTTCACTAGGAATTGGAAAATTAATATCTGCCTGCATGAGCAGGGACGGCGCCACCGCTTATATAGGTGAGCAAAGTCCGGAGGGAAGCTTGTACGCAGTTAATGTCAAAACAGGTGACATTATTTGGCAGTACAAGGGCTCTGATTTTGTTGGTGCTGATGCCAGTCAGCGTTCTTTTCCATCTGTAGTGCATATTGTGACGGATAAGGATAATAATGTTTATGCCAATATTTATCGTTTTCTAATGGATAAAAAAGGCAATAGAAGCTATCGTGGTCGTATGCTTGCTGTAAACTCCGATGGTAATATTATGTGGAAGTATCCAGAGAATGAGGCTATTGATAGTTGGATTAACTGGTGCGATGTTAGTGATGCTAACGGCAGAGTTGTTATTTCTACATCTGCTTATGATTTTCGTGAGGATATGCAGTACAAGGATACTATGTATTTTTTGAACAAAGAAAATGGCATGCTGCTTAGTTCTACGAAGGTGGAGTCTGTACCACCCTTTGATAATACAGTTATGCGTGGCAGCCCCAATTTTTCTAAGGATGGAAAATATCTGGCAGCAAGTGCTAGTGATGGACGTGGATTCCTTTTTGACCATAACGGTAAGGAGTTGTGGCAGCGTACCTTGTCTAAGCCTACACAGGTTGATGGTGCGTGGATTAATGCGTCTGGTAGAGATGGCTTTGCTACGGCTTATGGAGTAGCCTTTACTACTATTAACACCTTTAATAGAGAGAATTGGCAGCTGCCAACTCCTGTGGAGCACCCTAGTAATAACAGTTTATTTTTCTTTGGTTATGATGGAAAATTTAAGTATCAATATCGTGCTGAAGGAACTATGGAGCAATTAGATTTTGCTGATAGCTTTGTAGCTTGTGCTGTAGGTCGCAATGTACGTACTCATAATTACTCTGCTCATGGCGCACTAATTCTTGATTTGCCAACAGGTAAGCAATTAGACTTTTACCATACTGAGGGACCGTTACAAGCCATTGCTATTAGTCATGATGGACGCTATGTTGGTGGTGTAGAGGCGCCCGCAGTAACGCCGCAGGGTAAAATTATTGGCGCTCATAGGCTGCGTATTTGGGATAGAGCTAAGGAGAAATAGAAATGCTGCGAGAATTTTTTCAATATTATAAGCCATATAAAAAAATATTTTGGGGCGTTGTTTTTGGCTCCTGCTTTGCAGCTGTATTAGATTTGCTGTTTCCTATTTTAGTGCGTCACATTTTGAATGTAGAGCTGCCTGAAAAAAATTTAGAGGGTATGTTTAAGTGGATTGTAATTCTATTTGGGCTATATTGCTGCAACTTTGGTTTGCTCTTTGCAATCAATTATTATGGACATATAATGAGTGCTGCCATTGAAAATGATATGCGCCGTGACCTATTTAAGCATCTGCAAAAGCTATCCTTCCGCTTTTATGACAACAACAAAACAGGTCAGCTATTATCACGCATCACTACGGATGTGGTGGAGGTAAGCGAGCTTACCTTTCGTGGACCAAATGATTTGCTTATTTGTTCTATAACCATGACCGGTACCATAACCGTACTGTTTTGGATGAATCCATGGCTAGGCTTTTTGATTACTCTCTTGCTAATAGCTAAAACAGTACATACAGTTTTTGTAAACAAAAAAATGAAGGCTGCCTTTCGTGCTAGCAGGGCCCGCTCTGGCGAGGTATCTGCTCAGGCAGAGGAGGCACTAAGTGGTGTGCGCCTTGTAAGGGCCTTTGCCTGCGAGGATGTGGAGCAAAAGCGTTTTATGGAAAAAAGCGATGCTCTTTATAACACTAGAAAGAATTCCTTTAAGGTACTTTCCTATTTTGGCGGCAGCGTCAACTTTTTTACTAATATTACCAATCTATCCTTGCTTGGCTGTGGTGGTCTTTTAATTGCTAAGAATATGCTTACTCTTAGTGATTTTGTAGCCTTTCTACTTTATGTAAACTTATTTATGAGACCACTTTTGCGCCTTACTGTGTTTACAGAAATGTATCAGCGTGGCATGGCAGGTTTTGCGCGCTTTTATGAGCTGATGCAGGTACCTGTAGAGATTGATGATGCTCCTGAAGCTATTGAATGCAAAAATATTAAGGGTGAGCTGCGTTTTGATAACGTAAGCTTTAGCTATTTGGAAAACCAGTCCGTACTAAAAAACTTTAGCCTAACTATCAAGCCAGGAGAAAAGGTGGCCTTTGTTGGTGCTACAGGTGCTGGCAAAACTACTATTGCTAGTCTGCTGCTGCGTTTTTATGAGCCACAGCAGGGTGGTATTTATCTGGACGGAATTAATATCAACCAATATAAGCAGCGCTCATTGCGCCAGCAAATTGGCCTTGTGCAGCAGGATGTTTTTCTCTTTTCTGACTCCGTAAGCTTTAATATTGCTTATGGAAAGGATAATGTACAAGATAATGAAATTAAGTCTGCAGCTAAATTGGCTGCAGCAGACCATTTTATTGAGCGTCTTCCAGAAAAATACGAAACATGTATAGGTGAACGTGGTGTAAAGCTATCTGGTGGTCAAAAGCAGCGCATTGCCATCGCCAGAGTATTTTTAAAAAATCCGCCTGTACTTATTCTGGATGAGGCAACCTCTGCTCTTGATACAAAGACTGAAAAACAAATCCAAGGTGCTCTTGATGCCTTGGCTAAGGACCGTACAACATTAATTATCGCTCACAGGCTTTCAACCATTATCAATGCTGATAGGATTGTAGTGCTCCATGAAGGTAAAATTGCGGAGGTTGGCACTCATGAAGAGCTGCTAAAAATGGATGGTATATACAAAAAATTATATGAGATAAGCGAGAGTTAAAAAGAAAAGTGACTGAACTTTTTAATATCTGAGATATTTATAGTAACCATATTGTAACTGATATACCAAATGTTCTTCTAAGAGTCTATATGTGTAGGCAATATGTTATAGCAATCAAAGTAATGACTTTGTTATACGAGAGCGATATTTGGA